>Ga0268252_1001353_pt1 | contig 14115 bp, 15 predicted proteins | sample AgamicMgSfrz_FD_200244 | JGI IMG/M metagenome (GOLD analysis project Ga0268252, IMG submission 200244) | Agave microbial communities from Guanajuato, Mexico - Mg.Sf.rz (v2) (version 3) | ecosystem: Host-associated > Plants > Phyllosphere > Phylloplane/Leaf | place: Guanajuato, Mexico | collected... | reverse complement strand
ATATCTGATCGGAATAACCCTTTATAGTATTCGACCAAATTCCTCTTGGAATCAAAAGTCATTCGTTCTGTAATCAACACGCACATCATTTCGTTCACTCCTAAATGTACAGCATCTTCTTTAGTTGGAAAGCCGCATGTAATAATTTGTTCCGCTTCATTAAAGTTAATGTTTAGATCACCTTCGAGAGCATCATACAATACTGTTGTGCTTAAATTGAATTTCGTCAATTTTTTTCCTAGTTCCAAAGAATAATAATGCATTTCAAGCGCTATGGGGATATCTCCCTGTAACCGCAGCCTTTTAATATGGTAAGATTCATCATCAAAACCATTTGCATCTGCAATGTTTTCAGGGGTCAATACACGGCCATGATCAAGTAATTTAATCCTCATGCTTTTAGTAGGTTCAGTGAAATTTATCATGCTAAGCCATTCCTGAACAGGTTTTATGGAAACGAACGTTCCCTTCCCATGCCTTTTCTCCAATACCCCTCCACGAACCAGAATGGAAACAGCTTCCCGTACAGTGCTTCTGCTGACAGAATACATGTCCATCAATTCCCTTTCACTTGGGATTTTATCCTTATAATAACCTTCTAAGATCTGATCTTCCAAAATGGTTTTTAATTGAGCGTGTAATGGGATTGGATTTTTAAAGTCTAACTCCATAAAACTCCCTCCAAACAGACGATCTTTAGTGAATAAAAGCTCCCTTCATCGTTTGACAAAGGAAGCTTTATTTTATTTCCTGAAAAACGGAATTAACTGGATTGAACCTGATTTAACTACTTAACTTCAAAAGAATCAACGATGCCAGTAATCGCTGCATCAATTGGAGAATTTTTTTCATTCGTTAACTTTTGTGCAGGTAAACCTTGTGTGATTATAACCGTTTCACCGACACCTGCTCCAATTCGATCCATGGCAATAACAATATTCCCTACTGATTCTTTCATTGAATTTACCGGCTGAACAATCAATAATTTAATATGTTCCATTCCTTTTTCTTTTTGAGTTGTCCAAACACTACCTATAACTTTTCCTAAAAGCATCTTCACTCATCCTTTTTAACAAACAGGACATTTAGTTTATTCGCCTTAAGCAAGTCCTTTGCCAAAGGAGAAATGATGGTCCCCTTCGGAAGGTAAATGGTATCATTCGGTCTATAGGATTTTGATTCAAACCAATCGGCCGTTAGTAACTTTTTGGTGTTGGACAAATGATTACCTTTGGAATGATTCTCCAAATAATCTTGTTTATTTTGGCCATTCACTCCCAGACCTTTACAAAGTTTTTTAATGATTACATCAGCTAAATCCTTTTGCGGTGAAAACGATATGCCAAGCTCATTCATTTGCTTTACATACTCATCAAACAGTTTACGATATGGTACTGGTAAAGAGATGGCTTTTAAACAACGGCGATCCGATCGTTTGATCCCTGGTACATCTTCGCCAACTAATATGAATTTTTGCAACAGGCTCGCTGAGAAAATGATTTCTGACTTAATTGATCCTTTTAATCCAGTAGCAACCCTTGCTGCATTATCCAAATCAATTTCAGGAATAATGATTCCATCATACCCTTTAGGAAGCTCCATTGCGGATGGTGCATATTCATCAGCGGCAATCACGTTACTGGCCCCGCTCGATTCAACCTGTTGCAGGCCTATCCATGATGATGTTTCACCGTCTAAAAATAAAGTATCAAAAGCTATATTTGCATTTTTCAACTTAATAAACTGATCTGTAAATAGCTCATGTGCTGAGCTATCACAAAAGACAAATAAAACTTTTCCGTTATTTTCTTTTTCCCTTTGCGCTTTAATTGATTGTATAACTTCACGGACTACCGATTCTACCATTGAACGAATTTCGATCCTCCTCACCCCCTATTCGAGATAGGAATTCCCCATTTTTCCCAACAATTTTTAAATAGTCACCTGTTTTCAAACCTGCTGCATTTCCTTCATCTAGATCAACGTGGAAATCCAGTTTATATCTCGGAGCTACTCGAACAATAACATCCAAGAAAATTATAGAGCGCTCGCCTATTGTTTGAAGAAGTAAACCATCTCCATGCTTAACGTCAAAATGTTGAGCATCCTCAAGTGACATATGCACATGACTCCTTGCTATAATCACTCCTTTATGGAGAGCTATACAGCCTTTTGGTCCAATTAGCGTCAAGCCTGGCGTATCATCGATTGAACCCGATAACCGTATGGGCGGATGGATTCCCAATTGAAATCCATCCGTTTTAGATATTTCTACTTGAGTATCTTCCCTTACCGGTCCAAGGATTCGGACATTTGGGATTATCCCTTTTGGCCCCAGTAAAGTGACTTGTTCCTTTGCAGCAAATTGTCCTGGTTGTGACAATTCCCGTATGGGAGTTAGTTCGTAATTTTTTCCAAACAGTATTTCAACATCATGTGATGATAAATGAATATGCCTATTTGAAACACCCACAGGAATCATTAAATGCATTTCCTTTTCATTTGACGTCAAGGAATGTTTAATATGGTGCTGATTTCCAACGACAATTTTTCTGTCTCTTAAGAAATCAGCCGCCGCAGGAGTTAGTTTATCGTCCCCAATAGGATATGGATTTGGAATCCCGGTTTTCAACATCGATCTTAATTTGGATTCCGTTATAATTGCCATAAGCTACTGCTTATCCTTCCAACTTCGGAAGAATAAGTTCAATATCTGAATGAGGACGGGGAATGACATGAACGGAAATCAGTTCTCCTATATTTTCAGCTGCTGCGGCTCCTGCGTCTACAGATGCTTTAACCGCTCCAACATCCCCCCGCACCATAACTGTCACTAAGCCTCCACCTGCATGCACTTTACCAATTAGTTTTACATTCGCAGCTTTTGACATGGCATCAGCGGCCTCTATTGCACCTACTAACCCTTTTGTTTCGATCATTCCTAATGCTCCCATCTCTACGCTCATTGTTTATTCCTCCCTTTTTATTAGTTATAATTTTAGTTCTTGCAGGACACTTTTTACGATATCCATAACTTCCGATCTTGAAATTGTTTTCTCACTACCTGTTTCCTCTTTTAGAGCATGAATATTGTCTGATTCTTGTTCATTAGACATTTCACTAATTCCAAAGGCAATTCGTTTAATATTCAACAAATGCTCTGGACCGATGTTGTCCGATGATACATTGTTTCCATATGTTCCACAACCAAGTGTCATTGATGGTGTAATCCCTGTCGTAGCACCAATTCCACCGAATGTTGTTCCGGAATTGACTACCACTCGAGATACTCTTTGTTCCAACCCTATCTTTTCAATAATTTGTTTGTTTTCTGAGTGAATCCCAATCGTATGCCCAAGTCCGCCTACTTTAAGCAATTCATTACAAACATGACTAGCTTCCTGCCAATCCTCAACAGTATAATAAGCTAAAATGGGAGATAACTTTTCTACTGAAAAAGGATAGGACTTTCCGATATTCGTTTCTTCTGCAATCAATACCTTAACCCCATCTGAAACGAAAATTCCTGCCATATTGGCTAATGCTTGTGGGGATTTGCCCACTATTCCAGGATTTAACCTCCCGTTGACCATGATGATTTCCTCTATTTTTTTCTTTTCATAATCATCCAGGAAATAAGCCCCTTTATTTTCCAGCTCTTTTTTCACTTTTCTTTTTATACTTTTTTCTATAATAAGCGCTTGTTCAGATGCACAGATGGTCCCATAATCAAATGTTTTACTTTGCACGATTTGTTTAACGGCTTTTTCCACATTTGCACTGGAATGAATAAAAACCGGAACATTACCAGGTCCTACCCCATATGCAGGTTTACCTGAACTGTAAGCAGCCTTTACCATATCTGTACCACCAGTAGCTAAAATAAGATCCGTTAACTTATGATTAATTAACTCATGTGCCGAAGAAAGTGTCGGATTTGTAATGCTTGAAATAATTCCTTTTGGAGCATTTGCTCTCTCTGCAGCTTCTTGAAGAATTCTCACCGTTTCATTTGTACATTTTGCAGCAGCTGGATGCGGACTAAATACGATCGCATTTCTGGACTTTAATGAGATAAGTGCTTTAAAGATGGCTGTAGAAGTAGGATTGGTGGATGGGACAATCCCCGCAATTATGCCAACTGGTTCAGCTACTTCCCACACTTGTTTTTCTTCATTACGGGAAATGATCCCTACTGTCTTTTTATCTTTCATCGATTCATATATATCTCTTGCGGAAAATAGATTTTTTGTCCGCTTATCCTCTATCTTTCCATACCCCGTTTCATCAACAGCCATCGCTGCAAGCCTTCCAGCTTCCTTTGTAGCAGCTTGAGCCATGCTCTGAACAATCTGATCAACTTGGACTTGAGTCATTTTTTCAATTTGTTGCTGTGCCAACTTTGCTTGTTCAAGAAGTTTTCTTACTTCTTGAATCGATTCAAGATCTTTATCCAACATCATCATTTATCCCCACCTTTCCCATTCTGGTGTGCATTTACATATTTTATTAATTCCTCTTTTTTCGCAGTTGTAATTTCTTGGGGAGATAGAGGGAAACCATTTAAAGAATTGGCAAGTTTTCTTAACTCTTGGGTGCTCTTTTTATGAAGTTCTTTCACATTTTCTTCTTCTTTTTCATTACTGACTATGGTAACTGGCTGTTCAACTAGCTGCATGGCCTTTTCACTTGTGACGGCTTTTTTTTCTTCTTCAAGCTTTGGAAAGAGCATTTTGATAACATGATCATCCGGTCGCGCTAAAACATGTGAATAACGGAATATTCCGACTCTTTTAGCCGCTTCTTCTCCTAAAATAACAGCCGATTGTACGGAAGAAACATCACCCACTATATAAATAGTGACAATCCCTGCATCTGCCCCTTGATAGGTAGCGATTTTTACATCAGCCGCTTTCGAAGCTGCATCTGCAGCAGCAATCATTGCGGGAAAGCCAATAGTTTCGACCAGCCCTAATGCGTAGGCATTTTTCACCAATCATTTTCACCTCTCCGCCTCTTTGATTCCTAGGAAACTCCTCATATTGGTTGAAAGAATATTTCTTCTTTTGTAAAAAGATCGAAACTTATTTATAGAATTTAATCACCATTAGCTAGGCGCATATTAATTTTTGGAATTAATTGATCTAAGTCCCCGATACTATCGATAACATAATGAGCACCAGCTTTTTTAAATCTTTCTGCCACCACTTCCAGTTTTTCCGCTAAAATTTCTGGATCTAGAGCATTCACTTCTTCTTCCTTCAACCCTAATTCACTGCTACCTCTTAATATGCCTACACTCCAAGAACCCGAGTTAATACCTTCTTTAATATCACTTACTGTATCCCCCACTTTAATAAAATGCTTCATAGGATAGACTCCTAATTTCATGGCATTTTGATAAATCATCCATGGAAATGGCCGTCCAGCAGGCACATCATCCGGCGTTACTAGCAAATCTGGAGCGTAACCCCTTTTTTTCGCCCCAGCTGCAACAATTTCCATCATTTCAGCTGTATATCCAGTGGTAGAACCGATCTTTATCCCTTTGCTTCTCAGACGTTCAACTAATTCAATAGCACCCGGTATTGGATTACAATAGTTAGGGAGTATCGAAAACAGCATAGGTTCAAAATCTGCATATAGGGCATCGACATCTTTATCTTCAGGCAAATTACCATACTTGCTTTTCCATAATTCTGCTATTCGGTCCATATCGCACATTTTTCTAATATGATCCCACTTTAATAGGCCCATTGGTGCTCGTGCTTCCTCATCCAACACTTCTATTCCTCTTTTTCTAAATACCTCTTTGAACACCTCTAGTGGTGCAAAGCAACCATAATCAACAGTTGTTCCTGCCCAGTCAAAAATAACCGCCTCAATTTTGGGAGAATGATTATTCAAAACGCCAACCTCCTTCTTCGACAACATCATTGGTAGTTCTCCTATGGGAGATTCATTGTCAAAATAATTACAAGATGTGGTTCCTATTTTTCTATTTTTCTATCTTATTAAAATTAGCTCTGCACGGTAGTTTCTTCTACACTCTCATCAATCACTTCAATTTCTTCATGAACATGAATGCCTCTTTTCTTTAATTCATTAAAAATCATTGTCGGTTCAAATGCTTCTTCCGGAATTAACACCCCTGTTTGCTTCACCAAGCCTTTAGCGATAATCTCAGTAGCTATCGCCATTGGGATTCCTACATTTCGAGTATAAGCTCTTAGCTTTTCCCATCCCTTAACGGATCCATCACTAGAGGGGTGCGTATGGTATAAAACATGACGCTTTTTAACACCATCTTTTATCCCGACTACTTCAACATGGAGAGAATACCCATATAATTCAGTTTCTTGCCCTGCCTTTGACTGAAGCAAGTAATCACCAATAATATCCATAAGGCCTATTTCTTTTTCATTCACCACCACTTTAGGGTTTGAAATGATTCCGTAGTCATATAGCGAACGAACTAACTGCATATTTTGTTTAGGCCAAGTACCCCTGACTTCGATTAGTTGTACGCCCTTATATGAAAGCGCTTTAGCTAGTGTGCGTGTTTCAGAATGGGGAATAATATATTGAACGGTTTCACCATACGGCTCAGGCAGTTTGATGTTTCTCGGCCTTGCAAATGGAGCAACTTGCACAAACTTACCGTTTTCAAAAACGATTCTTCCAGGAAGGTCTGGATCGTACTCATAAGTAGTTGTTTCTGTAATTGATTTTGAGAAGGCGATCGGCCTGAAAGACCCGTGGCTTACTCTAATGGATTCAATTTCTTCCAATTGATTGGCAGCGTGCATGGCCATCATTTGAGTTACACCTGGCGTCATCCCAAAGCCTGGAACTGCAGTTCTGTTGTTTATTTTGAAAATTTCTGAAAATTCATCTTCTGCACCAAATCCATTTAAATTGATTCCATGACATCCCGCTTCTGCAATACATGCCGTAGAAATACCATTTAATGTGATGGTAGTGCCATCCATTACTATATCGTAGCCCCTCATCTGCTCAACTGTTACATCATGATTCATTACATTTACTTTCACGAAGTTCACACGATGGTCGTTTAGTTCGTTAACTAATTCTTTCCCTAATGCTTCATTGAAATCACCAATTGTAATTTCATCAAATTCGGAATACTCGACTAAATCAAGAACCGCTTCTCTACAGATTCTTCCAGCTCCACCCAAACAAAAAACTTTCATCAGCCACACCCCCTCTTTTTAAATATTCACTCAATTCTGAGTTATCTAAAGTTTACCATACTGTTTTTGTTTTGTCTTGTTTTTACTTGTTTTTTATTTGTTTTTATTTGTTCTTGTTTTTACATTGTTAAAATTCATTATTATCCTTTATTTATTTCTTAGAAAAGTTCTTTCAAGTAGCTTTGCGGGATATGGAAATTAAAAGATAAATAAATAAAAAGCCAGGTTCTCTAATCACAAGAACTGGCTTTCTACTTATATAACTATTTTAAATTATTATTTTAACCTTCTTGCACATCCTTACTACTTGGTATTCTATGCTGAATTTTTTTCTTTTCTTGTGATTTTGCTTGTCGATGTTCAATGTTGTTACTAATTTTAGTTAAAATGAAAGTAATGAAAACAGCCGCACATACAAGACCGTAAAAGCCAGCACCAATTCCAATTCCTACACCTCCAGCAAAAAATATCATTGCGGCAGAGGTTAGTCCTTGTACCCTAAGTCCGTCTTTTAAAATAAGACCAGCCCCTAAAAAGCCCAGGCCAGAAACAATTTGTGCAGAAAGCCTCATTGGATCCATTCTAATATTTATATTTGAATGACTGAAAACGTCAACACTGTAAATCGAAACAAGAGTGATCAAAGTGCAGGAAACAGAAACATAAGTAAATGTTTTTAATCCAGCTGGTTTGTTTTTAGCACTCCTATCCCAACCGATGAACATTCCTAGCAGTGCACTGATTACTAGCCTTAAATACATTTCTATATTTTGCGGGATATATTCTTCGTAAAGTAAAACAAGATACTCCATTTGCTGATCCCCCTTCATAGGCAAAAACTATGCCTATATTACTGAGAGGTTTTTTTCGTATTATTTTCATCTATTGTATTGTCTGCAACCAACCATTTTACATTATTTTCTCTCAGCGGTGTTTCCCAATCACTCGGATGTTGTTTGTCAGATATCACCATACTTATATCTTGAAGAGCCGCCATTTTATAATGGGTGCGCTTCCCTACTTTGGAATGATCAATTAATAATATAGACTTTTCTGATTGTGCGATCAGTTTTTTTGCTACCATGCCTTTTGAAAAGTCATAGCTAGTTATTCCATCGTTTACAGAAAGACCATCTGCCGATATAAAAAACTTATCAATGTAGAGACCATCCAGCATCTGTAATGTAAAAGGCCCGGATACTCTATGGTGTGAGGTGTTGATTTCTCCACCTAACATGATAATTTTTCCCGAAAAAATATTTTGATTGTTTAAATCAATGAGAACAGAGAGGGAATTAATGGAAGTGGTATAAATAGTCAAGTTTTTCTTTTTCCGCAGATTTTTTGCCAATTGCAATGGTGTGCTGCCATCATCAATGGCTATTACATCGTTGTCATTAATAAGATTGACTGCTATTTCTCCGATTCTTCTTTTTTCATCAGAATGTATGACCTCTCTTTCATCTGTTGAAGGCTCCCCATTAAAAAATGAATTTTCAATAGCCCCACCATAGACTTTTTTCAACTTCTCTTCTTGATGCAATTCATCTAAGTATTTCCGAATGGTTTCCGTTGAAACCTTTAATATGCCCGAAAGATCCTTAACCGTAACTTTTCCGCTGACTTCTAGTAATTCTAGAATTTTTCTCTTTCTTTCTTCTCCTGCTAATGACAAGAATTTCACCCCAAAATTAGTATTTCCATCATTGTTTCATATGTTTGATCAAATTACTATTATGACCTGGTTTTTCCAATAACCGTTAAAAAGAAATCGGATCTATAGAAAAAAGTATAAGAAACAATGATGGAAGATACAAGTAGTCTGAGGAAGGACCTAGTTTTTACATGCAGGTTTCTGCCAATAGCTGCTTTGCTCAATCGCAAGAAGTAATGCTTCCATATCACTTTGATGTACATTTCCGATGTTACCAATTCTAAACGTATTTAAATTGGTGACTTTTCCTGGATAGATCACAAATCCTTTTTCTTTTAATTTATTGTAAAATTCAGTAAATTTAAATTCCTTATCTTGCGGATAATAGAAAGGCGTAATAAATGGTGACTGTAATTCATCGGGAAGCAATGGTTTGAAATTAAGCTTTTTCATTCCGTCTACAAGGGTTCTTTGATTATTTCTATATCTTTCTGCCCTTCTCTTTATTCCACCTTCATCTGCTAATTCTTTTAATGCTTGTGCGAATGCTCGAACTACATGGGTAGGGGAAGTGAATCGCCACTTGCCATTATCATTTTCCATCGTTTCCCATTGATCATAGAGATCTAACGATAGAGACCTTGCGTTTGACTTGCATTTTGCAAACTCTTCAATTTTGACGATGGCAAAACCAAAACCCGGTACGCCCTCGATACACTTATTTGCACTACTAATGAGAAAATCAATGTTTAGTGTCTCTATATCCATTTCAATGCCACCAAAGCTACTCATCGCGTCTACAATAAAAATCTTGTTATGTTTTTTGACAATTTCACTTACTTTTTCAATAGGGTTTAGCATACCCGTTGTTGTTTCACAATGAACAATAGCAACATGAGTTATATCTTGATCATTCTCCAATGTTTTATTTAACTCATTCAGGTCTGGATGACTAACCTCCCCACTATCTAATACAACCGTATTAATGCCAAGGATACTCGATATTTTTGCTATCCTATTTCCATAGGCTCCGTTGGCTAGCACTAATAATTTCCCATTCTTCGGAATCACAGTTCCTATTACAGCTTCCACACTGAAAGTCCCACTGCCCTGCATCAGAACAGCTGAGTACTTTTCCTTTGCATTAGTTGCTAGTTGTACAATTGTCTTCCTGATACCTTGAACAATATTATTATAGTCATCATCCCAAGTACACCAATCCTTCATCATTGCTAATTTAACCGTTTCAGTTGTAGTTAATGGACCAGGTGTCAGTAATATATATGGATTATTTGTAATATCTTTTACCTTCATTATAATTCCACCCTTTTTAAAGTTATTCTTTTTTAAAGTTATTCTTTTTTAAATTTCCTGCTTGTTTGAATCTTTCAATCAATGAAAAGTTATTAAAAACAGACATACTTCAATTCTTAACTATTTTGTCCGCTAAATAAGGTTCATTTTTTGTTGATGCACTATTTTCACGTTCGCTCATCGTTTTCAATAAGACTACACAAATTAGTGATAAAACACCAAGCAGCATGAGGTAGATTGCAGCAGGAAGCCACGAACCATTAAATTTCGCAATAAGCCAAGTAGCAATTAATGGGGCTGTACCTCCGAAAAGGGCGGCACCTAGTTGATAGCCTACAGAAATTCCTGTATAACGAATTTCTGCTTTAAACATTTCAGAGAATAAAGTGCCCATAACAGAAGTAATGATAGACCAAAGAGCATATCCGATCATTACAGCGACGGTTAGCAAAAGTATTGATTTCTTAGAAAGTAAAAGGAAATACGGTATTGAGAAGATAATTACCCCTAAAGTCCCGCCTATAAATATACTTTTCCTTCCAATCCGGTCAGATAACTTACCAATAAGAGGAATCATAAAGAGAGAAACTAGTGTTCCGATCGTCACGGCATTTAATACAGGACTTTCCGGCATCTTTAATGTATTAGTTGCGTATGAGACCCCAAAAGTCGCAAATATATAGAAAGGAGCGGTCTCAATGGCTTTTGCACCTGTAATCAAAAGTACTTCTTTCCAATGGTATTTTAGTGTATCAGCAATCGGAAGTTTAGAAACTTTGCCTTCATCTTTTGCCTTTTGAAAATCTGGGGTTTCCTCTAAACCATTCCGTATCCATAAACCAATTAGGACTAGCGCCAAGCTTCCAACGAATGGTATACGCCAGCCCCACGAAAGAAAAGCTGCATCTGGCAACAAGCTCACCAGAGATATTGTAGCGGTGGCAAGGATCATTCCTACAGCTGCTCCCATCATCGGGATACTTCCTGCAAAACCACGTTTTTCTTTCTCTGTGTACTCTACTGCAAGAAGGACTGCTCCTCCCCATTCACCACCCACAGCGATTCCTTGAATCAACCTTAAAGTGACAAGCAAAACTGGTGCCCAAACCCCAATAGATTGGTAACCAGGCAATAAACCAATGAGGGCCGTACTTACACCCATGATTCCAAGGGTATATACTAATGACTTTTTTCTCCCAATTTTGTCTCCAATGTGGCTAAAAATAATACCTCCAAGCGGACGAAAGAAGTAAGGAATCCCAAAAGATGCTAATGCGATCAGTAAACCTACTGCTGGACTAAAATTTGGGAAGAAAAGTTTGTTGAAAACTAATGAAGCCACAGTACCATACAACAAATAATCATAATATTCTATTGAACTACCAATCAAACTTGCAACCAAGGCTTTCCTTTTGGCCCTTTTCGAGTGAACTATTACCGACATAAAACCCCCCCTATTTTTAAACTCGCAAAGATGAAAGCGTTTTCTAATGTGTAAAATAACATATCACATTTTCTGACAATTGTGAATATTTTTTCTTTATTTTTTTTTATTTAATTGGCACTGAGGTTTTTTTATGTTGGTTTTTATTTGTTTTATAAAATATATGTTAAAAATTAAATTTTATAACTTTTTACATATAAGGGAGATAAATGAACGTCACAACTAGGATATATTTTGTTCAAGTTCCCCTTTTGGTTGCAGGGCGTAGTCTTTTAAAAGTTGTCATTTGGGTTGTGTAATAAAAATGTTATTTCCACACGCAGTCAAGAGCCCAATGGTGTTCTCATATTCATTGGAACAGAAAACAAGATTTCATTTTGCACCTAGTTAAATGGCACCGCTATCTAATAAATCTTAATTTACGTACCTCGGCCTCATCTTACGGAAATTTGACGCATGATAAAGGTGCTGAAGAGCATCTTCAGCGCTTTTTTTTATAATAAATACTTTTCTGGCTGAAAACATAGAATCCCAATATGATCTAAGATAAGAGAAAATTGGAGATGAACTAAAAACAACTTTCATGTTACCTTTTTCAATTGTTCCAAATCATTTTTTCAGTTCTCAAAGTATCAATTTTAGTACGTTGAAACTTTTAAATAAATTCATTATATCAACATAATAGTAAATTATTCGTAAATAATTATTTATTAGGAAAATAATGCGGATACAATTTTTGCTTTTGGGAGATTTAGTGAGATAGACATCAGATCAATATAACAACCTATCCTCCTTAACAGATATAGAAGTATTAAATAAAACGGTACGAGTATACAAAGATGTTATTCATGTGGAAGTAAAACGTTCTGATGTTCAATCACGACTCATAGCACTACTGGAGCTATTAAAGCGGCACAGCTGCAAGCAAATCGGTGTGAGCTACATGTGCAAGAATACAATTGCCAATAAGCTTGACGTATCCTATAAAACAGTTCAACGTTTAATGAAGAACTTGAAGACCTCGGCATGATCCGCCAGGTACCTATGAAGAGAAAAAAGGATATGATGCAAACCGCCAACGCCATCATTATTCAACCTGTGAAAGACGAAATGTCCGACAAGACCCCTGTGAAAAAGTCCAGGAAGTGTCCGGCCATTAAGACAACTACTTCTTTCTTAAAACAAAATATTAAAAACAATAAACGTAAAGCCGTCGCTCAATTCTCTCAAGTGGATAATTTTCTAGAAAACCCTTTAAAACAAGCGAATTTTGTAGCCTGTTGGGTTCCGAGTTTATTTAGTAACCTAGTTGGTTCTTTCTACGAAAAAGCTGAAACTATACAGGAATTTTGGTAGGTTATTAAGCAGTGTAATAGATGGTTTATTATTCTACTAACAAGCGTGCATTCACTAGTAAACAGAAAATAGAAATCGGCACTAAAGCATTCAAGGAATTTGCTATAAAGGTTAAGAGTGGAGTTAAGATGCATAAGGGACAGTTTGCTTATTTTAATGGATTGTTAACAAGCTTATCAATGACCTTTACTTTGATGCTGAGTTTATACACAACTTTAATTGAACATAAGAAGAAGGGTAGTTGAGGAAGAATTCTTACTTAATATTCCTGTAAATCAAAAAAATCCCTCTCATTAGAGAAGGATTTTTTTGTCTGAAGGAGTATTGTTGGAAACACAATACTATTTTTTCCAATCAATTATCTAATATACACTTTTAAACATTTAATTATTCTCAGTCTAACTTCTTGATTACTGCAGTTGATTTTGTTGTCCCATTTGGCCAAATGGTTGTTACCCTTGTTGATTTCCCATTTGTTGGCCGGACTGTTGCTGACATTTTTCAAGCCAAAACACCCTAACGCAAAAAAGGGTAGAGAATATTTTGATAAACAATAAGGAGGGGGCGATTATTGAAATACATTTGTCCGATTTGTGGATAGTTAGATCTTGATGAACCTGCATATGACAAATATGGAGATGGAACATATGATATATGCAGTTGTTGTAAATTCCAATTGGGCTATGATGATGATGTAGAAGTTGAAGAGGGAGTTTTTATGGAAATTCCTGAAACTCATATAATATATAGGCTAAATTGGATAAAAGAAGGTGCTCCTGTATTCAACACTGAATATTACCCAAAAAAGTTTCAACTTAATGGTAAAGTTAAAAAAGAGTACTTAATTGAACAATTAAAAAATATTAATATTGATTATTACAATATTAATAAATAATTTAAAAAAGCCCCTCTCAATTTAGAGAAGGGCTTTTTTAATCCTCTACAATCAAAAGTGTCATTTGATTTTAACTTGCCTCTCATATCGACTAATTGTGGAAGGTTATTAAAGTTCATTTACTTACTTTATACGGATGATAGCTGATTCAGTAGCATTACCTTATACAACATTCCCCTATTTCAATTAAGCCTTAAGCAACAGAAAAAATACACCCAGTAATCTCCTCTTAAATATT
>Ga0268252_1001352_pt1 | contig 14115 bp, 18 predicted proteins | sample AgamicMgSfrz_FD_200244 | JGI IMG/M metagenome (GOLD analysis project Ga0268252, IMG submission 200244) | Agave microbial communities from Guanajuato, Mexico - Mg.Sf.rz (v2) (version 3) | ecosystem: Host-associated > Plants > Phyllosphere > Phylloplane/Leaf | place: Guanajuato, Mexico | collected... | reverse complement strand
TAATCACCAGGACGCTCTACAGCATCTCTTCTGGCTGCTTCAGGCAACAAAAATATACATGCGGCAAGCACTGCAATTCCAATCAGAAAAATTATTACCTTTAAGAAAGTGGTAGAACCTCGTTTAATATTCATAAAAACACCTCACTTATTTAATAATAATACAAATTTAACATATGATTTATCGTTTTACAATAAAATATTATCGTTTTTTATTATATTATTGTTGTTATGGAAATATCCTTTTAATTTTAAACAAAATAAAAAGCATTTCTCAATACGAAAAAATGCTCTTGCTTTAGAAGGTTAAATTTACAACTTGTTCAACAAAACTTCCTAACAGTTTAATAAAGTGAATCAACAACGAAAGATATCAGAACCTACTTGAAATAAATAATATACTTAAAACTCACTAAATAATTCACTTAAATTCGAATAATTATTTCCATATTGGAGAATTTCCATGCGAATTCCTGCTTGAATTTAAGGGGGAATAGCAAATATAGAAGTAATACCAAGCAAATAAAAAACGTGAATTCATGTGTGAATTCACGCTAAAAATGCATTATGAAATTAAATTTTGCACCTCAGAAAAGAACCTGTGAATAAAAATCTATGTCCTTTTTTCTTTTTAATATTGAGACTATGGAATCTGTATATTTCTATTTAATAATATATGGTATTATTTTCTTTGGTTAGGAGGGTATTTGAAATGAGTGTGTCAAAAGAAAATAAGCCGATTTTACTGACAGTTACCTTGCTGGCGGCTGCATTTGTTGTGTTTTTTGCGGATTGGATATTTCCATCAAATTCAATCTTTCCAAACAGAAGCGGTGATTTGACTATTCCTCTGTGGCTGTTTTTTGCCATAGACGTTGGTTTTATTGTGGCATTAGTTTTAGGAGTCCGAACAAAGAAGCCGAGCGTTGTGTGGTTTAGCATTATCGCAAACAGTATCTTTTTTGTTTTGCTTTCTGTTTTGATTTTTTTATTAGCAATTGCAAATGGTATTTCCGAGCCGTAAGCCTTTGGTTAACTAAAATTTCATAGATTGTGATAGTAAAAGCTTTCTTAATTAGGAGAGCTTTTTTATTTTTGTGAATAAAAACCACAACTTTTTTTGGAAAATTACGTCTAAGTAACGAATACTAGTTAAAAGGATGGTCAGGACATTGGAAAATACGAAAAAAGAAGAGATTGAGCGTTGGTATGACGAACATAGTGACGCCTTATTAAAATTTATTTTGATGCTCGTAAAAGATTATCAGCAAGCTGAAGATTTGACCCATGAAACATTTGTAAAAGCTTATCTTTCCTATGATTTATTTCAGCAAAACGCTAGTGAAAAGACGTGGTTATTTCGTATTGCCCATAATGTAACGATTGATTATTTTCGAAAACAAAAGCCTACTAGTCTTTTAAAAGACTTTCTTCTTTCGAAAAAGGATCATGCTCGTTTACCTCAAGAAATGATTGAGCTTAAAGAAACTTCTCTAGAACTGTATCAAGCGTTAGGAAAGCTCAAAGATTCACATCGTAAAGTTATTTTACTGCGCAAAGTTCAAGGTTTTTCCGTTAAAAATACAGCGACTATTTTAGGCTGGTCTGAAAGCAAAGTAAAATCAGCGCAGTTCAGGGCAATTCCTGCTTTAAGAAAGCAGTTAGTAAAGGATGGATACGTATATGAAGAAACCGTTTAATTCTTATATAGATGACAATTCGCTAGAAAAATTGAACGAGGAGTTGATTTGGAAACCAAGAAGAAAGCAAAAACATAAACAAAGGCTTTTAGAAACAATTGATCAATTAGAATCTTCACCACCTGTAAAGTCTAAAAGAAATCTATTCTCTATAAAACAAAATCGTCTTGTAAGAAATATTGTATATTGTGGTATTTCCCTCTTTCTTTTGAGCGGTGCATTCATTAGTTCAGCTTTTGTTTCTCCAGCAATGGCCCAAGTGGCTGCTAAAATTCCTTATGTAGGACAGCTTTTCAAGCAAAAGCCTGTATCCGATGTATTGTATCAAGAGCTTGAAAAAAAGGGATATAAAACGGCTAGCGTGGGGCAGACCTATTATGGCGAAAAAAAAGAATTAGTTGTATCAGTAGAAGGGTCAGAGAAGTATTTTAATAAGGTACGAGAAGATATTACTGAGATTGCAACTGAAATCTTATCCAAAAGGAACTATGATGCCTATACTTTTAAAATTGAAAGAATGGAGCCGTATGTCTATACGGAACCGAATGCACAAGAGAAAAAAATTGAAAAGATTCAAACTGATATTTCTACAGAATTAGAGAAGCATCATTATGATTTTTTAATAGCTAACGTTAGTTTTAATTCTCCGCCAAGAGTAGAGCTGGAAATTCCTAATACAGAAAAGAGAGTAGAAGAAATAAAAGCCCTCATTCATGCTGTTCTGGCTGAAAATAAAGCAGAGAATGCTTCAATAAAAATAAAGAAAATAAATCTTAAGAAACGTGATCAAGATAATCGATGGGGAAATATTGTTACAGATGTGGGAGAAGATTTATTAGGGAAAGAGAAGTATCATGTAAAGATGGTAGGCTATTCTGTTCACCCTGAACCAAAAGTGCTTATCTACACTTCATTAGGTATTTCCGAAGACAATAAAAAGTTTGCCAATGAACTTAAAGAAATTATCGCTGAATTTCTTGAAACAAAAGAAATGAAAAGTAAGGTGAAAGGTGATTCTTACAAAGTTGTGATTTATGGGAAAGGGAATAAAAAACTAAATTAAACACAATACTTAAATATTTTTCTGCATATATTCATCAATAGCAGATATCTTGAAAGTTGGCTGTTCAGAAAGATAAAATGGAACAAAGTCGTTAGAATGCTTCCTTCAATGCTAGCCGTTATGGCTGCGGCCGTTCTTTTTTACATTGGCTATGTAGAAATAAGAGGCTTTGAAGGTGCGGGCTATTTGTTTTTATCCATGTTTTTGCTTTTATTTGCAGTGGTATCCTATATCGTAGCTAAAAAACCTGTACAATAATTTTTATAAACTTTATAAATTCTTTATAAATCCCTCCTATACTACGTGTAGGGGGGATTTAATATGAAAAATATCATTTTAGATGTAAAAAGCGTTTCGAAAAAAGTAAGACGTCGTCACCTAGTGAAAGAAGTATCGTTTCAAATTGGTGAAGGGGAAATAGGCGGACTGTTAGGACCAAACGGAGCTGGTAAAACGACCTTAATTCGTTTGTTGACGGGGTTGATTAAACCAACCGGGGGAGAAGTTTTTATTAATAGCAAAACCATTCTTTCACAAAGAAAAGAAGCACTGCAAAGCGTTGGCGCAATTGTGGAGTCGCCCATCTTTTTTCCTTATATGACGGGAAAGGAAAACCTGACAAATTTAGCTCGACTGCATCCATTTCCAACAAAGAAAGAAAGGCAGCAAAAAGTAAAAGAAGTGCTTGATATTGTAGGGCTAACCGGCAGAGAAAATGATAAAGTTCGAACGTATTCTCTTGGAATGAAGCAAAGGCTCGGAATTGCTCAAGCGCTTTTAGGCGACCCGGACTTATTAATACTGGATGAGCCGGCCAACGGCTTAGATCCAATGGGCGTACGTGAACTGCGCGAGCTGCTTTTTACTTTAAAACGGGACTATAACAAAACGATTTTGATTTCTAGTCATTTGCTGGATGAATTACAGCGAGTATGTGATCAAATTGTTGTGATGAGAGAAGGAGAGCTAATATGGGACGGTGCTCTGGACCAATTAGCATCCGGTAAAAATCTTGAAGATGCGTTTGTAGAGCTGGTGTCACAATGAAGGAGCTGTTAGTAGCGGAGTGGGAAAGACTTTGGAAACGAAAAGTGGCGTGGCTGACCTTTCTATTAGTGCCGGTGGTGCTGTTAGCTGCTGCATCTTATCTCCAAAAAGAAAACGGAGCACTCACAGTCGATTTACCACAGTATACGTTTGCGGGAAACTTTCCTGTACTGAGCTTAGCCGAAATGTTATTTACCGTTTTTAATGCCATGTTCTTAGTTTTTATTACGCTCGTTGTTACCGGCGAGTACCGGTCAGGACAGCTGCGAATGGTCATGATACGATCATATTCGTTTAAAGAAATCATCCTAGCAAAAGCCGCAGTGATTCTGCTGTTTAATTTACTGTTTTTTATTACGTATTTTTGTATGAGCTATGTGATAGGCTTTCTGATGTTTGAACATCCGCAAACCTACTTTGTGTTTTATCACAGTCATGCTTTCAACATAAAAGAAGCTCTATTATATAATCTTTCATTCTATGGATATGCCTATTTAACGACTATTGCGATATGCTGTGTGCTGTTTTTTATCTCTGTCATCAGCAAAACGACCACTACGGCTGTTGGAATTGGTGTTGCTTTTATACTAATCTCGTTTTCGTATCCGACTTTATTAACAGGGTTTAAGCAGTGGATGAGTGAAGAGCTCTTTGGACAGCTGTTTTTTACTTCCGTACCAATGATTCAATGGCAGGGGATCACAGTCATGATGGCAGAAAAACCGCAGTTCGTAGGGTGGAATTTCGGCGTTTTAGGTTTTTATGTTCTATTTTTTAGCGGTTTAACGTATGTAGCTATTCGAAAAAAAGAATCATTTTTATAAAAGGAGAGAAGACATGATGACAGGACTTTTTATCAGTGAATTAGAGCGAACGTTTAAACGAAAAAAAACAGCGGCTGTGTTAGCTGTGTACGCAGGGTTACTTGCTTTTATTTGGTTCTTTTTTCAAAGGGGAGGCATTTCGTTTTTTGATGCGGCTCATGACGTGAAAATTGATTCTTTAAATTCAGCACCGCTGCTTCTTCGAGACCTATCCTTTGCGATTACGTTTATTGTCATTCCTATGTTTGTGGCAGATAGCTTCAACGGTGAGTACACGTCGGGAGCGCTGCGCATGGTACTAATTCGGCCGCACCATCGTGTGAAGCTGTTTTTTGTAAAGTGGGCGGTTCAATGTTTACTAGTTTTTATTATTCTTTGTATTACGTGGGTAGTGGGGACATGTCTTGGAAGAATGGTTATGCCTCATGTAAATGAAACAACTTTTTTAGGAGGACAGACCGTAGGAACTGTTGGAGCGTTGCTGTATTCGCTGAAATTTTACGGAATTTGTTTTTGTATCTTTATAGCAGTTATTAGTATCGGGAGTATCCTGAGTGTTCTTATGCCTAATTCCATTTTATCTTACGTCGCAACTATTGGTGCTTTAATTGGAAGTGTTTATGTTTCAGATAAACTAAGCTTCTTTTTCTCCGTAACAGATTCTGTTTTTCGTGAATTAAGCAGGCCAAACTCTGAATTTTTAGTAAACCTATTATTTCCAATTTTACTCATTAGCCTTATAATAAACCTATTCGTATGGAAAAAGAAAGAATGGGTAGGGTGAGCGGGAGATGAATCAAACAATTTTACTAGTGGACGACGAAAAAGACATTATTTCATTTATGAAAGATGCGCTGCAAGATGAAGGATATGAGGTGATGTTTGCTTACGAAGGGCAAGAAGCCTTAAAAAAGTTAAAGATAAATCCAGATTTAATTGTGCTGGATGTGATGATGCCAGACATGGACGGTTTTGCTCTTTGTGAACTGATTCGAAAAAGCATATCATGTCCCATCATCTTTTTAAGCGCAAAGCAAACGGAGCAGGACAGAGTAAGAGGACTATTGGTCGGTGGAGATGATTATTTAGTTAAACCTTTTAGCATGAAAGAACTAAAAGCTCGAATTTACGCCCATCTGCGCCGGGAGCAAAGAATTAATAGTAACTCCTATAACAGGCTTCATTTTGGAGAGTTAACGATTGATTTAAATGGCTACCAAATTTTACATAACAATGAAGTGATTCCGTTTACTACAAGAGAATTCGAGATTATTCATTTCCTCGCTCTTCATCCAGGTCAGGTTTTTACACGTGAGCAGCTGTATGAAAAAGTTTGGGGCTACGATGCGGAAGGAGATTCATCTACTATTACAGAACACGTGAAAAAAATTAGAGCAAAACTATTAAAATATGACGAAACACCTTATATCTCGACCGTTTGGGGCATTGGCTACAAATGGGTAAAATAAAAAAATGGATGAACCGGGCAACGTTAAAAGCGCAGTTTGTTTTATCTTTTCATTTGATTTTGCTGTATAGCCTGCTTGCGACGCTTTTAACGTGGGGAATTGTTATCTCAGTGAACTGGTTTTTTATGCCCGGAGCACTGAATCCGGCAAATTATTATGAAAAGAAAATCCCAGAAATTATCCAATTTGTGAACAAAAAGGAAGATGCGCTTCTTTCTAAAAGTGCTAAAAACCAAGTAGAAGCGGTTATTCCGCTAGAAGGAATGGATTATCAAATTATAAACAAAGAAGGACAAATCGTGTATGGCTCCATGTCCACTTCATATATCAAGAGCAAACGCGATTTTTATTCTCAGGTTAATACAAATATCCATTCAGGTAAATATATTATAAAAGTCTATCCGCTTTTTAATTCAAAAGACGAAGTAAACGGGGCCATTGCGCTAAGATATCAATTAAACATGGCTTCGACTAACCCAAATATTAAATGGATAGTTGCGCTTGTAACGTTTTTATCTCTAGCCAGTCCGTTTCTTTATTTTTATTTGTTTGCTTATTTATTTGGAAGACGATTTAGCAAAAAAATTGAACGACCTTTTAACGAGCTGATGACAGCCGCAAAGAACATTCAACATAATAATTTGGATTTTTCGCTGTCCGTGACTCAAGACGCCAAAGAATTAAGTCAGCTGCTGCATGCCTTTGAAGAAATGCGAAAAGAATTAAAGCAATCGCTAGCTAAACAGTGGCTGCTAGAAGAAGACCGTAAAGATATGATGGCTGCGATTGCGCATGATTTACGAACGCCTCTTACAATTATTCACGGTCACACCGAAATTTTAGTAGAAGGAAGCAAAAAGGACCCGGAGAGGCTTAATAGATATTTACATACGATCTACACGAATACACTTCGTTCGATTCAACTATTAAGCCAGCTGCAAGAAGTATCAGTCATAGAAAATCCAGGCTTTACCGTAAAGAGTGAGCCTATTGATATCAACACATTTGTTCATGAGAAAGCAAACGAATTTCAGCTTTTATGTCAAAAAAAAGAGATTACATTTGTATCTTCGCTTAGTGAAACAGAAGGGCCAAACCAATTTTACGGAGATCCTCAGCGCATTTCTCAAGTGTTAGATAATATCATCACAAACTGTATTCGGTACACGCCTGAACGCGGAGAAATAGTTTGGAATACCGTGATTCATCACAACGAAGTAATCTTTGAAATACATGATACGGGCCCGGGCTTTACGTTATCGAACAAAGAACAGCTGTTTAAAAAGTTTTACAGAGAAGATGCGTCGAGAACAAGCGGCCACGGAAACTTAGGACTAGGTCTTTACATTGCTCATTCCATTGTGAAAAACCACGGAGGAAGCATCAAAGCCGATAATAAAGAGACGGGAGGAGCATTAATTAAGATTGTTCTTCCGATAGGGAAAGAGTAAATGCGTAAAAAAGAACCCTAATAATACAAAAATATCTAGTTGTCTGTTTTATCATTTATAAAAGAAACTGCAAGGCGTTCTCGTAACGTGTTTTACAGTCGTTTTTTATTTTGAAACTCTACTCATTTTTCTATTTTAATACTAAATAAGTTATAAGGCCTGTTAAAAGTTTATGATATCCGGTTTTTTGTAGGTGATAATGCCTTAAACGAAAAGAGGTACGTGTAATTTAATTGTATAATTTTATTAAATTTAAAAACTTTATTCTTTGTCCGTGCATACTGTATTGAAAAATATAGAGAGTGTGAGAAATATGACGACCTATAAAAAAAAGAAATACATTAAAAAATCGAAATGCGTAGAAAAATATCAGTCACATTTGGCCACTTACGTAAAAATGGCACAAATAAAGGAAGCAGCTACGATCGGTTATATGTATATAGAAGGAGAAGGAACAGTAGGATATCACAAAGCGCCTATACCTCAGCTATTTATCGTAGTTGAAGGTGAAGGGTGGGTAACAGGAGAGAATCAAAAACGAATACCCATTAGACGTGGAGAAGCAGCACTGTGGGAAAAAGGAGAATGGCATACGTCGGGAAGTGAAACCGGCATGACGGCCATTGTCATTCAATCGGAGGAGCTACATCCTGAAACATTTATGGAAAGAAAAAAGCACGCTTAGATAAGTTATCTAGGCGTGTGACTTTTCTATAGGACTTTAAATTTTTTAAGGGCAAACTCAATCCCGTCTTCACCCGATTTCTTCGTGACAAAATCAGCGGCGTTTTTTAACTTATCAGATCCGTTGCCCATCGCAATTCCAAGGCCGGCTAACTCTATCATATCGATGTCATTTTCTCCGTCTCCGAATGCGATAGCCTGGGATTGATCGATGTTAAAGTAGTTTAAAACCTTCACAATAGCTACTGACTTTGTAATTTCTTCTTGAAGAACACTTACGATAAAAGGATGCCATCTTTTAAACATTAACTGGGGAAATCGCTGCGTATACTGCTCAGCCGTTTTATCATCACTATACAAGCACATTAAATAAATATCTTCGTCATAAATACGCTCATTAATTTGAGGATAATCACTGAGCGATAATGTTTCTTTCAGGGCTTTTAAAATATTATCATCTTTGATCCCGTTCATGCTGAGCTCTTTTGTGTAAAATGAAAGTCCGTGCTTTTCTGATGCCGCGTATTCAAAGACTTCGCGCGCGACGTGCTTGTCCATGGACAGCTTATGAATGACTTCTTCATTATGTACAGTAAACGATCCGTTTGCGGTAATGAGCGTATCTATACCTAATTCTTTAACTTCTTCACACAGAGATAAAGGCCTTCCGGTAGCGGCTACGATTTTTAATCCTTTGTGCTTTAAACTTTTTATAATCTCTCGAGTTTTAGCTGGAATAGTCCCATTTTCGTGGTGCGTAAGGGTTCCGTCCACGTCAAAGAATACAATTTTATAGCTCATAGTAATCTCCTTGCTGATACAGCTCTATCTTTTTTTACATTTACAAGTAATAGCGCACAGGCAAAAATAGCAGCTACATATAACAATGCAGAAACAACCGGTTTATGTAAAAAAGCAATATGATTGTATGAAGAGTCATACAAATAAAGAGCGGCTAGAAATAGAAAAGGCAGTAGTTTTTTCATGTTGTCACCTCCTGGTTTTATTATACATATTTTCCTTGTATTTGTATGTAACCTTAATAAGAGTGATAGAATAATAGTATTTTACATAAGCAAAGAGAAAGAGAAGTGAAGAATATGACGATACATCACTATATAGGTTCTCCTTATGAATTGCCTACAGGAAATTTTGGCACAAAAGAAACGCTGGTGCCTTTATCCGAAGTTTCTCCTTTTAATCAAAATCAAAAGAAAGATAAGCTAATTACAATCTATGAAAAAGAAGAAGATGCGTACGGTATTAGTATCAATCACTTAACCGACGGGTACAGCGATATAAAGCATGTATTCACCTTACCATATATCTACGAATTATCTTGCGATGTGCACCCTAAATCCATGAGAGAGCTTTTTACATATATTGAAGAACACCTTATAGAGGGTTGTCACATTGAATTATATTCTTGCTTGGACGGATATGAAGCGGAAGAAAAAGATTCAAGTCTAGATACGTGTATTAACTTAAAAACGCTTTATTTAGGAAAGTATTATAAATTAGAAAAAAAGAAGTATATCTATGAATTAGGGGAGATGTTTACATTTGAAGATAAACAATTTGTAGTGGTGGTTAAGTGAGTTGGTTAGCCTGTAACTTTTAGTTAAGAGTTATAGGCTAACCAGTTTAAGCAGACTGATATTTATAAAAAAGGCTTAATATAAGGAAGACTCAAACCAAAATAAATAACAAACGACATAAGCAAGTAACAGCCAACAACACTTCTTCTAACTGGTTTAGAAGCTTTTTTTAGCCAGCCCCAATGCTTATCATCATAGTCAAAAATGAAGTAGTCCAAGATAACAGATAAAGTGATAATAGCAGCAATTATTAATAAGCTCATATGTATCCTCGCTTTCAGTTTATAAAGTAATTTCCTATTTATAACAATATACCTTATTATCCAATTAATTACAAAACGATAAAACTTCTATGAAATCTAGGGGGAGTTTTTATATAAGGTAGTTCACGGTTTAGTATTAACTACCTTATTATGGTAAAATCCATAGCGTATAGTATAGCTTTTTTTAAAGACAGCTATGAAAGTATTGGATTATGTTTATCTAATAGATAAGGGAGGTTAGTTAAAGTGGCACAAATTATCAACTTTTGGTCATTTATCTGTGCATTACTATGCGTTGTGTTCTTTTTCATCGCATTTTATCATTCATCATTATTGAATATAAATTTATGTTTAGCAATTATTCTATTTTTCATCAGCATCGCAGGATTTTTTGGAATAAACAATTGGACATCGGCTCTAAGAAGTATTCTAACAGTGGTAATTAGCGGTGTATTAATCCTCGTTACAGGGTTTATTATCTTTACCGGCTACCTTTTCTCGTAGCACGTACATAAGAAGTACAACGATGAAATTATGAATCGATATGGACAAGAACTCTTGCAGTTTACTTACTCGTACGCAAACAGAGTAGCCGTTGCAGAGGATTTTTAATGATGAATTTTCTTAATAGCATATAAAAAGAACAAACGGCAGCTGCCGTTTGTTCTTTTTGATGTTTACTCTATTATTATATTTACATGAACTCAATTTAAATATATTGATCTATTAAAAAAGAGAGCTAGTGCGCCTCTAATTAGTTATTTAGTGTTTTCACTAATTGAATAGTTTCAAATTCAATCTCTTCGTTTTTCTTTTCAATTGCTCCGCCAATCATAAATACATCAATGAAAGCCCAGATTCCGAATCCACCAAGCGTTAAAGTCATTGCAATTGCCATTCCGATGTTTCCTGCATAGTAACGGTGTCCGCCCAGGCCACCTAGAAAGAACCATAAAGCATAAGCAATTCCTTTTGATTTCCCTTTTTTGTTCATTTCTGATTGAACCATCGCTAGTTGCTCGGCTGTTAAGTCTTTCTTTGCTAATAAGTTATTCAAATTTTACTTCCCCCGAATATTTTTATATGTTTTTTCAACGAGTAATAATATACCACATATAGATAACTAAAGACTCACTAAATTTCCATATGGTGTATTATGCTCTTCTAATGTAACGATTTGCTCCTATATAAACGCTTTCTTACTATTAAATGGTTTTCGTGCACGTCGTTATGTATGAAAAGAGGGGAGTATGGCTGAACGTAAAGAAATAAATAAGCCCTAATTAATATTTTTGAAGTCTTTCTTTACTCTTCTTTAAACAAATAAATATCTAATTTTCAGTTATCACAGCTTTTTCTACTAGACGATATAGATAAATAGTCAAAAAGCCTAGAAACACTATGTTTCTAGGCTTTTTAAAGCTAGTAGTATGCATCTAACGTAGAAATACTAATAACCTTATGTAAGATCATTATCTTCGTACGTTTCTTTTCACCACTTGTGATAAAAAGTAAGTCATTTTAGTCTACACTCGTTCCCCCAAATACAAACGTAATAATCCCCAATACAAAGAACAGCTGAGAAATTACGCCTACTATACTGCAAATCAGCCCGGCAATCGCGAGTCCTTTACCGCCTTGATTGGAAGCAGCTATTTGATTTGATGCTTTTTTAGTGAATAAAAAAGGATCTTTTATAACAGATCCTTTTTTTTTTATTTGTGCTTTCAATAAGTGAATATGAAAAGAATAGTACAGGTAGATGTTGTCATACATATTACGGTCATAAAAAACAAACGAAGGGGCAGTAAACCTTTATGTTATCATCGACTTTTTATAGTTTACTAGCTATAATTGGTATTAAATAGTCATTTTTGTAAATAAAAGGTCATTTTGTGTGCCGTCAAAATGACTAAATCAGTTACTTTCTATGATTACACCTAACTACTAATAGAGAAAGTGAAGTAAGCAAATGACAAATCTTTTAGAAGTTAGAAACATGGCAAAATCGTTTGGTCAAAATGAGGTTTTAAAAGATGTTTCCTTTCATGTTCCTCCAGGATCAATTGTTGGATTTATTGGCGATAACGGAGCGGGGAAATCCACGACGTTTAAAGCGGTACTAGGATTAATTTCTCAAGATAGCGGAACTGTAGAAATATTTGGTCAAGACAATTTAAATAAAGATGCCGCGATTAAAGAAGATATTGGAGTCGTGTTTGATGCGATCAATCTGCCGGTTTCTTTGACCATAAAACAGCTAAACAATGTTTTTAAGAAACTATTTAATTCTTGGGAAGAAGCTGATTTTTACCAGTTGATTCATTCTTTTTCATTGCCGGAAGATAAAAAAATACATACATTTTCACGGGGCATGTCGATGAAATTATCTCTAGCGGTAGCGCTGTCTCACCGTGCTAAATTATTGCTGTTAGATGAAGCGAGGGGAGGACTGGATCCTTCGTCTAGAGAGCAAATACTAGATGAATTAAAAGCATTTGTCAGCGATGGCAACAGCAGAATTTTGCTTTCGTCTCACATTATGAGCGACGTCGAAAAAATCGCGAGCCACCTTGTTGTGATTAAAAACGGTGAGGTTTTATTAAATGAAGAAAAAGAGAAAGTTTTTCAGGAGTATGCAATTGCCGTTATGAATGAAGAACAGCTGAACTTACTTCCAGAAGATATAGTAGTGGCAAAAAGAACGTATGATAAATTTGTCCGTGTACTCGTATCAGATAAGCATCAGCTGCCAGAAGGAACTGTAACTGAACCGATGTCGATGAAAGAACTAAGCGTGCTTTTAACAAGGAGTGAAACGTAAATGAGAGGTCTATTGTTAACGAACTACTACCTCATTCACCGAAGCTTTTTGACGTACACAGCGCTCGCCATAGTTATTTCTGCGGTCATCTTTTATTTTGCGGATCCTTCATTTTACCGTATTATAGCGATGTTAATTATTTTATTAATGGCAATGCCAGCGCTTGAAGTGATCAAATTAGAAAGCAAAACCGGCTATGACAAATACATGCTTACTCTTCCGGTTAGTCGAAAAAATGCGGTGCAAAGCCACTATATTTTTTATTTTTAATTGTCGTCACCGGAACCATCCTATCCTATGGTGTTTTTTTAATGTATGCGCTTATTTCCAAGAGTGCAGTAGAGAATATAGTAAATATCGTTTCGTTTGGTACATTTATCGTACTTTTCGCCGGTGCAATTGCTTATCCGCTTCTTTACCTATTCGGAGCAGAGAAATCTGACGGAATAGTACTTGGAGGTGGAATGGGCGGCCTCTTCGTTGCGATTGCTTTACAAGGAGTTGTTGGGTATATAGTTGAAATATTAGCAGCATCCAGCTTACCGGTTGCTTCTTCTTTGCATGTTCCTATCTTATATACTCTTTTTAGGATGGTAATGTATATTGCTTCTTACTTTATTGCGCTGTCTATCTATCCGAAGAGAGAATTTTAGTATGAATGGATTTTGAAGTAAAGACTACAAAGCGTTCTTCAAGGCTATTTGTCAACAAATAATTCAAACAAAAAACTGCCACAACATTTGATAAACTAAGCAAACAAGATTTCAAAAATATAACGGATATGATTGGTGATCAAGCTTAAGTGATAAGCACTTTTACAAAAGTTAATTGTGTCCTCTATGCACATGTATTATAGTAAAAGATGCAGTTTTAAAATGAGAAAGGAGATTATATGGGGAATTTGTTTAAACAGGCTTCAAACGTATCAAAAAACGCTTTTATTGCTACACTGATTTTGTATATCATTATTGTAGCGTCCTTTATTCCGTCAATTGTATTCGCGGGGAATGTCTTTGCTATAGTAATTAAAATAGCAGCAGCACTTTTAATCTTAGTAACAATCCTTGGAATGATTTATTCGCTCTTCATTAAAGGCGGTCAAAAATTTCTTTTTTTACTGTTACATGCCGCTTCTTTATTTATTGTTTTGTTTAGTATCTCTGCTTTTATGCTCGCTAAAAGCGCTGAGTTGA
>Ga0268252_1001351_pt1 | contig 14118 bp, 14 predicted proteins | sample AgamicMgSfrz_FD_200244 | JGI IMG/M metagenome (GOLD analysis project Ga0268252, IMG submission 200244) | Agave microbial communities from Guanajuato, Mexico - Mg.Sf.rz (v2) (version 3) | ecosystem: Host-associated > Plants > Phyllosphere > Phylloplane/Leaf | place: Guanajuato, Mexico | collected... | reverse complement strand
GGTTACCTTTCGGCTGATAAGGACGCGCTTCCGCCAGTGCCTTATCAAACTCCTGCGCGGTTTTCTTCAGCGCCAGGCCGGTTGAGGTGCGATACATCGGTTTACCGGCGAATTTCGCCAGATCCACCTCAATATCTGCCGCCACGATCACCAGATCGGCATCGGCAATTTCCTGCGGCGATATCGGATTGCCCGCGCCAACCGAGCCGCGCGTTTCGACTTTTACCCACCAGCCACGCTTTTTCGCCTCGGTCTCAATGGCTTCTGCCGCCATAAAAGTGTGCGCTACGCCGGTCGGACAGGCAGTAACGGCGACAATGCGTTTAGCTTCCGCTGGTGGTGCCGCGCTGGCAGGCAGCGCAGTAACCAGCTCCGCCGCTGGCGCCTGCCAGGGTTTCGCTTCCGCTTTGGCCTGGTTGAGGAAGGCCTGCGGATTACGTACCGCCTGCGCCGCATCGCCCAGCCATACCGTCTTGCCGTTCAGTGCCGGATCGTTGGGTAGTTTGTTGCCCAGCACGATAACCAGTTCAGCATCAGCAGGATTTTCTACCAGCGTCAGGCCAGCATTGCCTGCCGCCGCCGTGATAAGTTGTTTTGCCACATAGCCGGAGGCCAGCCCCAGCGAAGGATCTGTAATCAGCAGCGTTTTCATTCTACCTCTCCTGCTGTCAGTTAAAGGGTTTCAGCTCGACGCGCGCCATCATCGCGGCCAGCTGGGTACGATCGGTAACGCCAACGTTGCTTTGGCTTACCGCCAGCGCAGCAACGGCGGTCGCCAGACGCAGCGTGTGTTCGCTTGATTCACGCATCAGCAGGCCGTAAATCAGCCCGCCGACCATGGAGTCGCCCGCACCAACGGTACTGACCACTTCGCAGGCGGGCGGTTTGGCAATCCATTCGCCGGAGGCGTTAACCCACAGCGCGCCTTCCGCGCCCAGCGAAATCACCACGTGAGCAATGCCCTGTTCGCGCAGCGCATGGGCTGCTTCGATAACATCTTCCAGAGTCGGCAACTTGCGTCCGGCCCAGATTTCCAGTTCGCGGCGGTTGGGTTTTACCAGCCAGGGCGCCGCTTTCAGCCCTGCCACCAGCGCTTCGCGGCTGCTGTCAAAAATAATGCATGGACACTGGGCGCGCAGATCGCTCATCCAGCGGGTAAAGGCTTCCGGCGATACGCCCGCCGGCAGACTGCCGCTGACGCAGACCATATCGAACTGTCCCAGCCAGGTCAGTGAATCGGTGGTAAAGCGCTCCCAGTCCTGGGCGCTGACGTCAAAGCCGGAGAAGTTCAAATCGGTGACTTCACCATCTTTTTCGGTCAGCTTGACGTTGATGCGCGTACGGCCCGAGACCACCTGAAAACGGTTAGCGATGCCCAGTTCACTGAACAGATGCTGAAAGCCATCCTGGTTCTCTTTGCCCAGGAATCCGCCGACGGTGACGTCGATGCCTAAATCTTTCAGCACTTTCGCCACATTAATACCTTTGCCTGCGGCGTGCAGGCCGGTGGTTTTCACCAGGTTGACTTCGCCACGTTCGATTTCCGGGCAGTAACCTACCAGGTCATAGGCTGGATTTAACGTAATGGTTGCGACGCGTCTGCTCATGCTGCCCCCTCGCCAAGGCCGCTGTTAATGGCCTCTTCAATCGCATTCAGCGCCTGCTGCGCATCTTCACCGCTGGCGGTAAAGCGCAGGCGATGTCCTTTTTTCACGCCCAGCGCCACTACCTTCATCAGGCTGCGTCCGTTGGCCGGTTTACCGCTGCCGTCGAGGTTCGTTACGGTGACATCACAGTTAAATTGTTTGATGACGCTGACCAGCGCAGTACCCGGACGCGCGTGCAGTCCATGTTCATTACGAATGGTAAATTCAGCCGTCAGCACGTCGGCCTGCTCGTCAACTTCGCTGGTTAACAGCGCCAGCACGCCTGCGGCGTCCGCTTTCAGCAGACGATCCGCTTTCTGTTTCACCAGCAGATCGCTCAGGTAGTTCAGCACCTGCAACGGTTTATCATCGACGACCGCCACGGTGACCAGCATTGCGGCCTGTTCGCCATCCACGTCAAAAGGCTGCGCGGCGCGGCTGACCGCGACGCCGCTGCCGAGATTGCCGTCGGTGCTGTCATTCAGCCAGATGCCCTGGCCGAGATTCAGTGGTTTCGCGCTGATGACCTGCGCAACAAAGCGCGCATCAACCGCGCCAGCCTGTTGCAGACGACCGGCGTTTAACGCCTGCAGCGTCATCAGATCGCTGGCGTTCACCTCGGTGGCGATCAGGGAAGTATCGAATTTGAATTCGCTGCCCTGCTTCTCGCCCATCAGCAGACTACGTAGCGCTTCAGCAGAATCGGCGGTACGCAGCTGCGCGGCTACATCGTCATCGCTCAGCACATGGGTTAACTGACGCAGCAGCGCCAGATGCTCATCGGAGCGCGCGGCAATACCGATAACAACGTAAGCGGTTTGCTCGTCGCCCCAGGCGATGCCCTGCGGGAACTGAAAGACCTGCACGCCGGTTTGCTGAACCAGATCGCGGGTATCGGTCGTACCGTGAGGAATGGCGATGCCGTTGCCCAGATATGTGGAAGTTTGCTGTTCGCGCGCCAGCATGCCATTAACGTAGCCTTCGCCTACGTTGCCAGCGGCAGTAAGCGCCGCAGCAACCTGGCGAATAGCCTCTTCTTTATTGCTGGCTGTTTGGCCTGGGTGAATAGCCTTGATATCGAGCTGGAACATAGTTCTCCTCTCCTGCTGAAATTGAATCGTTTCAGCTGTATTGAGAAAAAAAGCGTTATCCCATGCCAACTTTACTACCGAGATAACGCTGAAACGTTTCAATTAGTTTGGGCCACGCTGCCGTTTGCATGCAAGTTATACGTAAAATTGCGTAGCATATTTTTGAAGCAACGCACATTTCATTTACGTTTTCGGAATAAGTCGGCCACGTTGCTGACATCGTTGCTGAAGGGTAATCGTCTTTTACCGTTACGCTTCAGCTAATATCAGCTTAGCGGAAAACAGGGGAATCGACAGGTTGAGGAAGGTTAAGAGCGCTGCATGGACAAAGATGAAACAGGTTCAGGGCGCGGTTTCTGCTTCGAGCTGAATTAAGAAAATCAGGGCGGCATCGCGATTGTCAGAACACATTTCCCGACTCGCCTGCAGGCTGGCGCACACCTTCGGGCGCAGCGGCGAAGTGAAGATTTTGCAGCGGAAGTCATCGGCAAGCTGAACACAGCGCGTGTTGGCCGGTTTTCCCTGCGGCATACCAGGAACAGGGCTGGAAATGGAAGGCGCGATGCAACAGGCTCCGCAGTCGGTACGACACTCCATCAACTTTCTCCACTGACTTTGCCAAAACCGGGTGACAGAACGCTATCGCGTCATTAGCGCACCGCTTCATAACATTCCGCTCACAAAAACCGCGCGACAATAACAGTCCGCAGAATAAATTGCCATCTGCTACGCTAAAAATCGGCGTGGGATCTTGCCTGTTATGCTGCCCAAGAGTACTTTGTCGCGATTCTTAACTATCACGATGCAGAGAGAATTGACATGCCAAAAGCTAACGAAATAAAACGCGGTATGGCCGTAACCTGGAACGGCAAACTGCTGCTGGTTAAAGACATTGATATTCAAAGCCCAAGCGCGCGCGGCGCCTCAACGCTGTACAAAATGCGCTTTACCGATATTCGTACCGGAATGAAAGTAGAAGAACGCTTTAAAGGCGATGACATTCTTGACGCCATTTCGCTGGTTCGTCGTTCAGTGAACTTCTCCTATGTGGACGGCGATGAGTATGTCTTTATGGATGATGAAGACTACACGCCTTACATCTTTAAGAAAGAGCAAATCGAAGAAGAGCTGCTGTTTATTCCAGAAGGCGGCATGCCCGGTATGCAGGTGTTGACGATGGAGGGCCAGGTGCTGGCGCTTGAGCTGCCACAAACCGTGGATATGGAAATTGTTGATACCTCGCCTGGCATTAAAGGCGCTTCAGCCAGCGCCCGTACTAAGCCTGCCGTTATGAGTACCGGCCTGTCGATCCAGGTGCCGGAATACCTTAGCAATGGCGACAAAATCCGTATTCATATTGCCGAGCGTCGTTACATGGGCCGCGCTGAATAATACTGATGGACTGGGCAACATAAACCAAATGTTATATTATAACATTTGGTTTAATGATAGCTGATAACGATAATTCCTTTTTTCTGATTCTTATCCAGCCAGTTAATTTCTGTCTCCAGCGTCTGTGCCAGCCTGTTATTGGTGCTTAAATCATTTAATGGCTGAGTCTGACGAATCCACTGACCGTTTGAATAACAATCGCTGTTTAACATGCCGCCCTTAACGCCCATGTCGCAGCCGCCTGTACTTATGTAACCGACGATCGCTACTGTGCCGGTACTGGCGACTGGCGCACCGGATGGCAGCGCAGAAAGCAGTAAGGTCAATACAGTTAAATATTTCATCGCGTTATTTCCCGATCCTGAATAAGTTATTAACACAATAACTAACTATACCTTGCCATTAACATTAGCGCTAAAACATAAATTTGCAGATAAAAGGAGATAAGGATGATTAAGGTCAATTTAATTACCGGCTTTCTTGGCAGCGGTAAAACCACCACGCTTCTGCATCTGCTGGCGCAAAAACCGGAAGGCGAAAACTGGGCAATCCTGGTCAATGAGTTTGGCGAGATCGGTATTGATGGTGCGCTGCTGGCCGAAAGCGGTGCGGTGTTGAAAGAGATCCCCGGCGGCTGCATGTGTTGCGTAAATGGCCTGCCAATGCAGGTGGGACTGAATATGCTGTTGCGTCAGCACCAGCTGGATCGCCTGCTGATCGAACCAACCGGGCTGGGCCATCCCAAACAGATCCTGGATATGCTTAGCGCCGAAGTTTATCAACCCTGGCTGACTATTCAGGCTTCGCTGACGCTGCTTGATCCGCGTCAGCTGAACGAGGCGCGCGTGCGCGAAAATGAGAATTTCCGCGATCAGCTGGCGGCGGCTGATATTATCGTCGCCAATAAGCAGGATCGCTGGGCAGAGCAAGATCGTCAGGCTTTAGCGCAGTGGCAGGCTGAGGAGCTGGGCGATCGTCAGCTGATTTGCACCGAATATGGCCGCATCGATCCGGCGCTGCTGGCGCAACCGCGCCGCAACAGGCGTACTTTGCCCTCAGGCGAAGCTCATCAGCACGCTCATCGTAGCTCCGGTCTGTCTGCGCTGCGGCTCGATCGCAACGCGCGCTGGCGCCGCGCCTTTAATCAGGGGCAGGGTTATTTCGCCTGCGGCTGGGCTTTTGACGGCGATACGGTTTTCGATACCATCGGCGTGCTGGAGTGGGCGCGACTGGCGCCGGTTGAACGCGTCAAAGGCGTGATGCGTATTGCGGAAGGCGCAGTCAGTATTAATCGTCAGGGTGCCGATCTTCATATCGAAACGCGCCAGGCGCCGCCGCCGGACAGCCGCATTGAAATTATTCACAGTAGCGACGCGGACTGGAATCAGTTACAAAGTGAGTTGTTGAAACTTCGTTTAAGCGATTAAGCCTAATCTTTGCCGTTATTTTTGTTCTTTGTTATGAGTCCATATGAACGCAAAACGTTTAGCAATAATTTTATTGCTCAACCTTATCGGGGTGACGCTGTTTTTGTCCTGGTATCTACCGGCTAATCACGGCACCTGGTTCGGCATTGATAAATCTGTTTTTTACTGGTTTAACCAGCATATGGCTACCAGCCATGCTTTTGCTTTGCTGCTGGCTATGACTAATTATCGCGGTTTCGATGCGGTATCGCTGTTGGCAATGGGATGGCTTTACGGGTCATTCTGGCTGCGCGAAACGCCTGAAGGCCGCCGCCGGATGCTGGCGATCGGTATTTGTATGCTGCTGAGCGCCGTGGTGTTGAACCAGCTTGGGCATCTGCTTCCGGTTCAGCATTCCAGCCCTACGCTGTTTTTTGAACATGTTTACCGCGTCAGCGAGTTAACCGGCATTCCAGCGAAAGATGCCTCAAAAGATAGCTTTCCTGGCGATCACGGCATGATGCTGATGATTTATGCCTGCTTTATGCTGCGCTACTTCGGCAAACGGGCTTTCGCTATCGCGCTGGCGATTGTGGTGCTGTTTTCTCTGCCGCGTATTATGGCAGGCGCGCACTGGCTTACCGATGTCGCCGTCGGTTCGCTCTCGGTGGTGCTGGTTGGCCTGAGCTGGTGGCTGATGACACCGGCCAGCGATTGGGTTGTTAACTGGCTTTACCGCACCTTGCCCGGCAAATATAAACCGGATAACGCCGGCTGAAAAACCCCGTCGGTTTATTTCCGGCGGGGCTTTTTTTATCAGTTGATAATTAGTCTGCTAACAGCGTAATTAAAAGAAAAAGTGATAAACAGCTGGCGAAATATTATCTGAGCCTGTCGCTTGTCCAGCCCGTTTTTTCTGAAAAAATCGCCAATGCCTTAAATTAGCCAGCCAAAGCCCCTTTAATCCCGCCATTATCCGTCCACAATTGTCGATAAAGTAACCAAATGGTTACGTATTGATTTCACATCAATAAAACCTGGAAAAAAGTGCGTAAAACCGCTCGCCATGCGGCTTGCAATCGGTTAACCTCAGCCACTGTCAGGCATAAACAACGCGTAAATGTACGCGTTCTGTAAAAGAAAAATGTGCGGGTTTACACATTTTAAAGATTCAGAAATTGTCTTATGTCTTTGGAGTATTTAATCTCGTGCCGTTTTGCTCATTAATCAGCGACCTCAGGTCGTAAGGACTTCAAGGGATAATAAACATAATGGTCAAATCTCAACCGTTCCTGAGATATATCTTGCGGGCAATCCCTGCTGTCGCGCTGGCGACATTACTCTCAGCATGTAGTGGTCATCATGGACAAAATGCGCAAACTGAGACCCATGCAGTTAATAACCAGGATGGTTTTTTACTTCAAGCGTCTCAGGATGAATTTGAAAAAATGGTTCAGAATGTCGATATTAAATCGCGCATTCTGGAGCAATATGCCAACTGGAAAGGTGTGCGCTATCGTTTAGGCGGCACAACTAAACGCGGCGTCGATTGTTCCGCCTTTGTTCAGCTCACATTCCGTGAACAATTTGGACTGGATTTGCCGCGTTCTACGTGGGAACAACAGGATACCGGAAGCCAGGTTTCGCGCGCTAAGCTGCGTCCAGGCGATCTCGTTCTGTTCCGCTCTGGCTCTACTGGTCGTCACGTGGGTATTTATCTGGGCAATGACAATTTTGTCCATGCTTCTACCAGCAGCGGCGTAATGATTTCCAGCCTGAACGATTCATACTGGAAAAACCGTTATCGCGAAGCACGACGCGTACTGAGCCGAACGCAAAGTTAATATTTTATCCCTGAACCTGTATTAATGAGCAATTAAAAGACGCTGCCCCGGCAGCGTTTTTTTCGTCCTCTCTCTCCCGTATTGCAAAAAACGTTCGGTAAAAAGTCTCTACTTCAGAATAACGAGACATAATGCCTCTCTCGTTATATTCTCCTTCACTTATCATCAGATACTGGCTGTACTAAATCTCGTAAGAAAAATCGGCTAAAGCGGGAGATTATTGCCCAATGCCATTATCCCAGGTTATAAAGCGCCATGCGGATCACCCGCGCAGGATAGCCTGGCTCAGTAGCGCCGCAGGTGTCGTTTTCTTTCTTCTTTTTAGCACCATCACCCTGTTTGTTATTCATCATAAGCGGGCACAGCTGCATGATCGGCTGGCTAACGCCAGTAAGGCTTATATGCAGGGAGTATTTAATAACCTGAAAAAAAGCCTGCTGCCGCTGCTGCTGTTAGCGGCGGATCAGGAGAGTGTTGATGAGATCGCGATTGCGGCAGGCGATAACGTATATTAGCTATGCCGAAAGCCAGGATATGATCGTGCCGCTCACGCGCCACCTGTTCAAACTGGTGGCACAGGATGCTCAGCTGTTGTGCCATCATTTACCGCGCGGCGCCGTCATGGGATTAAATATTGCGCCCGATCATCTCGCGGCTGAGAGTTTCCGTCTGGATGTTGAGGAATGGATAGCGGCGATGCCGCCTGAGCATTTTAACTATGCATTTGAAATCACCGAACGCACGATGGTTTCCGGTCAGGGTACCGCCGCCGTTTTTGACTGGCTGCACGATCGGCATATTGCAATCGCCATTGATGATTTCGGTACGGGCCACAGCGCCTTGATCTATCTGGAAAAATTCCGCTTCGATTATCTGAAAATCGATCGCGGCTTTGTACAGAGTATTGGCATGGAGACCGTAACTTCGCCGGTGCTGAATCTGGCGCGCAAATTAAACCTCAATACCGTGGCCGAAGGGGTGGAAACAGAAGAACAGGCAGCATGGCTTATTAAGCACGGCATAACCTGTATGCGGGGCTATTTGTTTAGCCGGCCTTTGCCGCCGACGCAGCTTATCAGCTTCCTGCAACAGCAGCAGGCCAGCCAGCCCTGACGCCGGATCTGAGCATTACGATTAGCCGTCGGCATCCAGCATCGCCGTTTATTTGTCCAGGAGTTTATTGTTTGATGTTACTTCGTCTGCTGTTAATGGCTCTGTTTATCGGCCCGGCCTCCGGCGCCAGCGCTGAAATAATAAAGGAAAGCTATGCCTTTGCAGAGCTGGGCAAGCCTAAATATGACGTGAATTTCACGCATTACGATTACGCTAACCCGGCTGCGCCTAAGGGCGGAAAGATCACGCTGGCGGCATCGGGAACGTACGATAACTTTAACCGCTACGCATCGCGCGGCTATCCGGGAATGGGCACGGATACGCTGTACGACCGGCTTTTCACGACCTCCGATGATGAGATCGGCAGCTATTATCCACTGATCGCGGAATATGCGCGTTATCCTGCCGATTTTAAATGGGCGGAAGTCACGCTGAATCCTCAGGCACGTTTCCAGGACGGCACGCCGATCACGGCGCAGGATGTCGCCTTTACCTTTGAAAAATTTATGACCGAAGGCGTGCCCGCCTTTCGGGTGGTTTATAAAGGCGTGACGGTGAAAGCGATCTCGCGGCTAACGGTACGCATTGAGCTGCCGAAAGCGGACAGAAGCATGATGCTGGGCCTGTTTAGCCTGCCGGTTTTGCCCGAAAAGTTCTGGCGTCAGCATAAGTTTAATGAGCCGCTGGGCTACCCTCCGCTCTCCAGCGGGCCCTATCGCATCACCTCTTATAAAGTCGGCCAGTACATTACCTATACGCGCGTGAAAGATTACTGGGCCGCCGACCTGCCGGTAAACAAAGGACGCTTTAATTTCGACACCATCCGTTACGACTATTATCTGGATGACAACGTCGCCTTTGAAGCATTTAAAGCGGGCGCATACGATTTCCGTGCCGAAGGCTCTGCCAAAAACTGGGCAACGCAGTATCGCGGCAACAGTTTTAAACAGCAGCAAATTATTAAAGAAGCGCGCCCGAACCGGGTTACCACCGATACCAGCTGGATCGCCTTTAATAATGAAAAGCCGCTGTTCAGCGATCGGCGCGTTCGCCAGGCATTGACGCTGGCGTTTGATTTTGAGTGGATGAATAAAGCGCTGTTTTATAACGCGTACCAACGCAGCAGCAGTTACTTCCAGAATACCGAATATGCCGCACACGGCTATCCTGACGCAGAAGAGCTGGCTATCCTTGCGCCCTTTAAGGGCAAAATCCCCGATGAGGTATTTACCCAGCGCTACCAGCCGCCGGTAAGCGACGGCAGCGGCTACGATCGCACCCGCCTGTTAAAGGCGCTGGCGCTGCTAAAACAGGCGGGCTGGCAGCTAAAAGATCAGCAACTGGTTAACGCCGCTGGCCAGCCTTTCCGCTTTGAACTGCTGGTGCGCAGCGGCAGCAATATCGCCTGGGTGCTGCCGTTTCAGCACAACCTGAAACGTCTGGGCATTACCATTGATATTCGTCAGGTAGACAGCTCGCAATATTTGCGGCGACTGCGCAGCGGTGATTATGATATGACGCCAACGAATTACTATGCCCAGCCCTGGCCGAATACCGGACTCAGCCAGATCTGGCAGTCGCAGTTTATCGATTCGAGCTGGAATCAGGCGCGGGTAAAAAGTCCGGTGCTGGATGTATTAATCGATCGCATTATTGCGCACCAGGGCGATAAAGCGGCGCTGCTGCCGTTAGGCCGCGCGCTGGATCGCGTGCTGTTGTGGAACTATTACATGATTCCAGGCTGGTATAGCGCCGAAGACCGCTACGCCTGGTGGAATAAATTTTCGCATCCGACGGTGCTACCCGCCTTTTCGGTGGGCCTGGAAAACTGGTGGTACGATGTTAACAAAGCCGAAAAATTACCGGCTCAGCGGCGTTAAGGAGAAGGTGTGGGCGCTTATTTAATTCGACGTCTGCTGCTGATTATCCCGACGCTGTGGGCAATCATTACGCTGAATTTTTTTATTGTGCAGATAGCGCCAGGCGGCCCGGTCGAGCAGGCGCTGGCCAACGTGCAGTTCGGTCATAACAGCGGCCTGCCCGGCGGCGGCGCTGAAAACAGTCGTGCAGCGCTTAACGCCTCGCCGGGCGATAACCAGTATCGCGGTTCGCGCGGGCTCGATCCTGAAATCGTGGCGGAGATTACCAAACGCTACGGCTTTGATAAGCCACTGCACGAGCGCTATTTCAAACTGCTGTGGGACTATGTGCGTTTCGATTTCGGCGACAGCCTGTTTCGCAGCGCCTCGGTCATTCAGATGATTAAAGAGAGCCTGCCGGTATCGGTATCGCTTGGCCTGTGGAGTACGCTGATTATCTATCTGGTTTCCATTCCGCTGGGCATTAAAAAGGCGGTGCGCAACGGCAGCGCCTTCGATATCTGGAGCAGCACCTTAATCATTATCGGCTATGCAATCCCCGCCTTCTTATTCGGCATCATGCTGATTGTGCTGTTTGCCGGCGGCAGCTATCTGGACTGGTTTCCGCTGCGCGGGTTGACGTCGCCGCAGTTCGACACGCTGCCCTGGTACGGGAAAATCACCGATTACTTCTGGCACATCACTTTGCCAGTGCTGGCGACGGTAATTGGCGGTTTCGCTACCTTAACCATGCTGACAAAAAATTCCTTTCTGGATGAGATCCGTAAACAGTATGTGGTAACCGCGCGCGCCAAAGGGCTGGATGAGAATAAAATTCTCTATCGACACGTATTTCGCAACGCAATGCTGCTGGTGATCGCTGGCTTTCCCGCCACCTTTATCAGCATGTTTTTTACCGGCTCGCTGCTGATTGAGGTGATGTTTTCGCTGAACGGCCTCGGCCTGCTGGGTTATGACGCCACCATCCAGCGCGACTACCCGGTGATGTTTGGTACGCTGTATATCTTTACGCTGATTGGCCTGCTGCTGAATATTCTCAGCGATATTACCTATACGCTGGTCGATCCACGCATCGATTTTGAGGGACGCTAATGAGCCGTTTAAGTCCGGTTAACCAGGCGCGCTGGCAGCGCTTTCGGCAAAACCGCCGCGGCTACTGGTCGCTGTGGCTGTTTGCGCTGATTTTTGTGTTGTGCCTTGGCGCAGAGCTGTTGGCTAACGATAAGCCGCTGCTGCTGCATTATCAGGATCGCTGGTATGCCCCGCTGTTGTTTAACTACAGCGAAAGCGATTTTGGCGGCGAGCTGGCGACGGCGGCTGATTACCAGGATCCCTGGCTTAAACAGCGGCTGGCGCAGTATGGCTGGGCGCTGTGGGCGCCGATCCGCTTTGGCGATAATACGATTAACTTTACCACCGACGTTCCCTTCCCTTCTCCGCCCTCGGCGCAAAACTGGCTCGGCACCGACGCTAACGGCGGCGACGTGCTGGCGCGCATTCTGTACGGCACACGCATTTCCCTGCTGTTTGGCCTGATGCTAACGCTGATTTCCAGCGTGATTGGCATTATAGTCGGTGCGATACAGGGCTACTTCGGCGGCAAAGTCGATCTGTTTGGCCAGCGCATTATTGAGGTCTGGTCGGGCATGCCGACGCTGTTTCTGATTATTCTGCTCTCCAGCGTCATTCAGCCCGGCTTCTGGTGGCTGCTGGCGATTACCGTCGCCTTTGGCTGGATGAGTCTGGTCGGCGTGGTGCGCGCCGAGTTTCTGCGCACGCGCAATTTTGACTATATTCGCGCGGCCACCGCGCTGGGCGTCAGCGACAGCCGCATTATGCTGCGCCATATGCTGCCGAATGCGATGGTCGCCACGCTCACCTGGCTGCCTTTTATTCTGTGCGGCTCGATTACCACCCTGACCTCGCTCGATTTTCTTGGCTTTGGCCTGCCGCTGGGATCGCCTTCGCTGGGCGAGCTACTGTTACAGGGTAAAAACAATCTGCAGGCGCCCTGGCTGGGGCTGGCAGGCTTTTTCACACTGGCTGGTTTACTGTCGCTGCTGATCTTTATTGGCGAAGCGGTTCGCGACGCGTTCGATCCCGCTAAGGTATCCTGATATGTCCACTCCCCTGCTTAGTATTAAACATCTCAGCATTGCGTTTCGCAGCGGCGATCGCGAGCGACGCGTAGTGGACGATCTGTCGCTAACGGTCGAAGCGGGTGAAACCCTGGCGCTGGTCGGCGAATCCGGCTCCGGCAAAAGCGTTACCGCGCTGTCGGTGATGCGTCTGCTCCCTTCGCCGCCGGTGGTCTGGCCGTCGGGTGAAATCCTGTTTGACGGACAGGATCTGCTGCGCGCGGATGAACGTACGCTCCAGCGACTGCGCGGCAACCGCATAGCGATGATTTTTCAGGAGCCGATGGTGTCGCTTAATCCGCTGCATACGCTGGAAAAACAGCTGTATGAGGTGCTGTCGCTGCATCGCGGCATGCGCCGGGAAGCGGCGCGCGCGGAAATGCTGAGCTGTCTCGACCGGGTCGGCATTCGCAACGCGCGCGCGCGTCTCGCCGATTATCCCCACCAGCTTTCCGGCGGCGAGCGGCAGCGCGTAATGATTGCCATGGCGTTGCTGACGCAGCCGGAACTGCTGATTGCCGATGAGCCGACGACCGCGCTGGATGTCACGGTGCAGGCCCAGATCCTGACGCTGCTGAAAGAGCTGAAGCGCGAGCTGAATATGGGGTTGCTGTTTATCACCCATAACCTGAATATTGTGCGGCAGCTGGCCGACAGCGTTAGCGTGATGCAGAACGGCAAAGGCATGGAGCATAACCGCTGCGCTGCGCTGTTCGCCGCGCCGCAGCATCCTTACACGCGCAAGCTGATCGATGCCGAACCGACCGGACGCCCGTTGCCGATTGACGGCAGCCAGCCGGCGCTGTTGCAGGTAAACCATTTACAGGTCGCGTTTGCCGTGAAGCGCGGTTGGCTGCGGCGTACCACGCATCAACATCATGCGCTAAAAGATCTCAGCTTTAGCCTGCGTCCCGGCGAGAGCCTCGGGTTGGTCGGCGAATCCGGTTCCGGCAAAAGCACCACCGGACTGGCGCTGCTACGGCTGATCTCATCACAAGGCGAGATTATTTTTGCCGGTCAGCCGCTGCAAAACCTCAGCCGTCGGCAAATGCTGCCCTGGCGGCCCCGGATACAGGTGGTATTTCAGGATCCGAACTCGTCGCTGAATCCCCGGCTGAACGTGATGCAGATTATTGAAGAAGGTTTACAGGTACATCGCCCGAATCTGACCGCGCAGCAGCGCGAAGCGCAGGTTATTAAAGTGATGGAGGAAGTCGGGCTCGATCCTGTCATGCGCCAGCGCTATCCGGCGGAATTTTCCGGCGGGCAGCGACAGCGCATCGCCATTGCCAGGGCGTTAATTTTACAGCCGGAGCTGGTGATTCTGGATGAGCCGACTTCGTCGCTTGACCGCTCGGTACAGAAACAGATTCTGGAGCTGCTGAAAAAGCTTCAGCAGGAACATCGGCTCGCCTACATTTTTATCAGCCACGATTTGCAGGTGGTGCGTTCGCTGTGTCATCAGGTGGTGGTGCTGCGTCAGGGCGAGGTGGTGGAACAGGGCGATTGCGAAGCGGTGTTTGCCGCTCCGCAGCAGGACTATACGCGACAGCTGCTGACGCTGGCGCAAACAACGGAGTAAGCGCGTCGACCGGTGGCTTGTCGCTA
>Ga0268252_1001349_pt1 | contig 14135 bp, 27 predicted proteins | sample AgamicMgSfrz_FD_200244 | JGI IMG/M metagenome (GOLD analysis project Ga0268252, IMG submission 200244) | Agave microbial communities from Guanajuato, Mexico - Mg.Sf.rz (v2) (version 3) | ecosystem: Host-associated > Plants > Phyllosphere > Phylloplane/Leaf | place: Guanajuato, Mexico | collected... | reverse complement strand
GTTTAGCAGCTGTAACCACAATGTTATGTGCAGCTAGAATACGAGAACCCTCTTGTATCTCATGCAAGTTACGTGTAAAATAACGTATCTGGTTATCTATTTCTTTAGCAGAGAATGTCATGTCTCCATCTACCTCTTTGTACATTCTACGTTCAGCTGTGTGTACAAACTCTTTTAACCTAGCCTTTTCATCACGTAAGGTTGCCCATGAGTGAGAATAACCCTCGGAAGCAATAATTCTCTCAATTGTCTTTCCCATTTCATAAGGTGCTTCAGCTGCCTTAATTAGCTCCTTGTGTATCTGGTGCCCCGTCACAACTTGGGTACCCCCAGCTAAACGGTATTGGTTTTGCGTTTTCTTCAAACCTAGAAATTTTAATAAATTCGACCAGCAAGTCAAGATCATCATTCTTCAGCTCCTCAGTAGTATAATCTTCATAACCATATATTACTTCTATAGAATTTTCGAATAGCTCCACTTCTTCTATTTTACAGATCGTATCTTCTTTTTCACTTTCTGCATTTAATAAGATGGAAAGGGGAATCTTAAAGAACTTCCCCTTGTACTTTTCCTTAGCTGCCTTCTCTAACATTTCTACCTTCTTTTGCATAAGCGTTAACTCACCCATGTTACCCCTCCTTATAAGTAATAAGCGCCTCTGTATATCGTCTTCCCTCTGCCGCTTTTAATCTGACACCTAAATCTGCTACAGCTTTAGATAAAATTTTATAAGCTGAAGTGTATTCCCCTAACTCATCGGCTACTAGTTTAGCTGCTGCTTCTGCCTCTTCAAGTTCTTTATTTAGTTCAAAAAGTTCTTTGTAAATAGTTAATCCAGTTACTATTGACTGTTTCATATTAATGCCCTCCCATTGGACTAGATAGTTTTAACATTCCGAATAGTGTGAAGATTCCGGTCAGAGGAATCAACGGGTCAAGCGCAGGTACATCGATTGTATTCCGCTCCTTGACAGTATGTGGTGTTTCCTTTTCAACATATACTTTCTTCTCAACGGTTTTATATGTAGGCTTTTGTTCTAATGCTGTTACCCGTTGGTCTAGCTCTTGTGTATTTGTTCTATAAGCTTGCCGTGTAGCTTCCAGCTGAAGCTCTAACCTGTCTACCTTTGATTCATAATAACGCTGGTGTTGCATGAATGTGGCGTACCCTCCCGCGAAGATGTTTGCTATGATGAAGGCTAGTAATAATAGAAGAAGAAGGAGGAGCCGCTTATACTTCTTCTTAGCAGGCTTCCTTCTCTTGTTCATTTTAGTATTCGTCCTCTTCGTATTCTTCTTCCTCTTGCTCTACTCGTGCCAAGTACTCTTTTTCTAACTTTTTAAAGCCAAAGTCTCCCTCTTTCTTAAAGTGCTTCTTAAGGGTCTTGTCTTTCTTACTGAAGAACCCGTGACCCATAGCTGTCTGAACTGTGTATCCTTCTAGAGCACCTGTGTTTTCTTCTTTAAACTCGTACATCTGACCTTCTTCGAATACTACCTTACCCATAAATACTACGTCTTGTGTGCAAATTGCTTTCATAATAATTCCCTCCAATAATTTTTTTTTAGAATGGTGATTTCAATTCAAACTTTTTAGCAAAACGGTTAATTGCATCTTTCTCAGTGATAGCCGGGTCGTTATTCATCTTACCTCTAGCCTGTGTGATTACGTCCCCCCTGATTTCTACAGTGACTAATGGGTAGTTCACCTCTGACTTTTCCCGAAGGAATACGAGAGTGCTTGTGCCTCGTACCACTTTTTTAACGTAACTACCTACACAGTGACCAAGTACGTTTCCTTCTCTTACCAAGTCCTTAGGCTCAGTAGGAACAACCACTGTGTACCCTCTATAAGAATACTCAAATTCCTTAGCCTTCTCTACATTAATGTCCCACTGTTCCCGCTCCTCTGGAGTAAGAGTAATCTTATGGTTACGAGCTGCAATATCATGGGCTGTTTTCAAGAACTTAGGGTATCTCTCGTAACGCTCGTACTCCATTTCTACTACCATACGAATATAGTCTTTATAGTTACTGATTGCTACACTTGTATCAATACCTTGGGAAACATCACATTCAAAGTAGATGTATCGGATAAGACGTTTAACAGGTAACCCGAACCGTTCTGCAGTTCGGACAACAGATATATTCCAGTTATCCATACTATCCAGATATAAATGCTGTTTCTCATGTCTGAAGAAATCAGATCGTTTGTCCAGACCAAACTCCTCTCCTAAGCTATTAACATACTCAAGATAGTTTAACATCTTCTGGTCTGCTTTGTCATTGTGTAAATTATAAGTTTTTTCTGGTGCAATATGGTGTTTGGTGTACATTTTCCACTGTGCTTTACTTAGCCCCATCACCTCCCTTGGTGAAGTTCCGTTTCTGTTTTTGATAGGGGTAGCGCTTGATACGTGAATACCTGCTTTATGTAAAATCTCGATGTATGAATACTGTGTCATTAATCGGTAGAAGAATCGACCAAACTTTTTCATCTGTTCCTCACCCATTTGACCTAAGTAACGGAAAGCTTCTTGGTAAAGACCTGTATTATTTTCAGTAGACAGCAGTTCAAATAGTTCTTCTTGTGCCTCGTGGTAAGAGGGAAACATTGTATCTACGTTTCTCTCAGAAAACTTAACATCTTTATGGTTACGTTTAATCCAGTATTCTCTGTTACGAAGATCGTAGTACATTTCAGTTAGCATTCCATTAACACCTGCTAATGGGTTGTATTCATCTGGTACATGAATGAAGTAAATATGAAAGCCGTAATCCATTTTTTCTTTTATATACATAGTACCTACTACTTTAGAGCCCTGTCTCGGGGTAGTATGTACATCGAATGTTTCATACCCTGCAGAACGAATTTCTTCTTTATGCTGCTCAATTAGTTCTTTCTTTGATAGCTTTGTCACTTGTTTCTTCCCCCTTGTGTTTCCATATAGTACTGTAAGTCTGCTGTAATGTTTCGAATATGGGAGATACACTCTCTACGCTTGTAATCTAGTTCGTCCCCTGAAACATACTCACCTTTACTTTCCTCATCCAGTGCTTTCAGTGTTTGGTTACCTACAGCTATTAAATCGGTAAGCTTAATAATGAAAGCAATATCGTTTTTATCTGGGTAAGGTGGTAACTCTTTTTTCTGGAACTCAGAGGCTACAACCCCTAGTCCCTTTACTTGCTTTAACCACTGTGCATGTCTAGCAATCTCTTCCCACTTAGAAGGAGCTCTCATTTCTTTTGTTTCCATAATTACTCCTCCTCTTTCTGATCTAGGTACGCTTTAGGGTCTATCATCCAACGAGGTATATCACTGTTAGCTACTATCTCTTCCTCCTCTTCAGGCTCTGTAGGGTCATCGTATACAATGTCTTCTGGACGATCAATCATCATTACATGTTCGGCAGCTACTACACATTCAATAAAGTCCAGCATAACATCTGTTAAATGCCTTTTCTTTGCCCATATCCATAAGCCTATAATACTCTTACCATCGTCTTCTTTTCTTGTTACTAATCTCTCAACACCGTTAGTTAGTGTAATTCTGTATAATTTTTGCATGTTTCATTTCCCCTCTCTGTATTTATAACTCTATTGTACAAGCTGTTTGACTATTTGTCAACACTATTTTAAAAATTTTTTGGAAGAACCGGGAAGTTACTCCCGGCACCTATTTAGTTAGCTTTAAAGTTGTATAACGGTTTAATAACCTGTTTGATTTCTACAGCGTCCTGAATGTTTTCTATAATCTCGTCCATTGGCTTATACACCATAGGAGCCTCGTCTAGTGTAGCCTCTCCTACAGAGGTAGTCCATACATCAGTCATAGTATTTTGGAAATCTTCAAGTTTAAGATTCTTTTTAGCTTTAGAACGAGACATGATACGACCTGCACCGTGAGGACCTGAATAGTTCCAGTCCGGGTTGCCTTTACCTGTAGCAATGATAGAGCCATCACGCATGTTGATTGGAATAATAACCTCTTCACCTTCTGCAGCTGAAATAGCCCCTTTACGTAGAATCATATTCTCGATGTCAATATAGTTATGGATTGTAGTAAAACCGTAGTCTGTCTTGTCTGCCCAGCCCATGTTATAAATGATTTCTTCTGCCATAACCATACGGTTAAAGTTAGCATAACGTTGTGCAATAGCCATATCATGCATGTAATCTTTAAAAGCTTGCCCCTGTAAGTATGCTAGTTCTTTCTTAATCTTAGGTGCTTTAATTCCACGTAGTGCATTATGAATTTCATCTTCACGTCCCAGCGCTTTAAGCTCTGAGATAACACGTTCCTTCTCACCTTTTAAGTTTACTAGATGCTCGTACGCAACTTTCTGATAGTGCTCTGCAACTTGTTTTCCTAGGTTACGAGAACCAGAGTGAATGACAAGCGCTACCTTACCCGGAGACACTTCGTTTAGTTCGATAAAGTGATTTCCTCCCCCAAGAGTACCTACGGATAGTTTAGCTCGGTGGATGTTTACAGGAGCTCTTAGGTTGTCTGTAAGTCCCTTCTCATCAACCACTTGGTGTGCTTTACCTCGTACTGCAAAACCAGAAGGAACGTATTTACGAATCACTGAATCTAATTGGTCAAAGTTTACCTCTGACTTGTCTAAGTTAATAAACACTGCCTCCATCCCGCACCCGATGTCTACACCTACTAAGTTTGGGCAAACCTTATCTGTAATTGTCATTGTAGTTCCAATTGTACACCCTGCACCGGCATGTGTATCAGGCATAATACGAATCTTTGAATCTTTGTATTCAGGTTGGTTACATAGTTCAATGATCTGACCTTGTGCTGTAGCCTCTACGTTATTTGTAAATACCTTTGCTGAGTTGTATTTTCCTTTTAATTCCATCATTATTGTTTTCCTCCTAATATTCTAGTTTTGATTACCAACCAAACGTCATAGGCATGTAGCCTTGTTGTTGAGTACGAATAATGTCACGTAAATCTTTCTTAGGTTCTTGGATGTTTGTCTCAGTTACACGAATTAAAAAGCGCCACTCGTGATGTTTAGCTGGGACTCCTGTATGTAACTCCCACCAATCCCACATAACAGGTGTGCAAGAAGGTGCTTCGTAGGTTGTGAGCTCTCCTTTGTCTACTAGGCTGTTAACTTGTTTTGTAACCATGCTGTATAGTTTAGAGTCAGGTTCACTAGGTACCTCTAGGTCTATATTACTTTGGTGAATAAACTGCGTTAAGCAAGAGGTTCCTGTAACTAGCAAGTGAAAGATTGGACTGTCCATTTCCTCCTGTGCCTGAATGTTCGGTGCTTGTTTAGCTGTAGGGTCTAAAGAGTCTCCTCTAGGCACCCCATCTGTATGCCATCCCGGAATTGCAGGGCACATACCCGGAAGCAGCATATGAATCTTTGTATCAACGATAATGTGTTTCTTTGTCATTTGTAAATCCATAGCTCCTAGAGCCGCGCGGGTAAGATCACCACCGTACTTTAATGCATCATCTAATGAAGCGTTGTGTAACCCTAGTGTATTTTTGATTAGTTCCTCTGAAGGTTGCTCGATAGGCTCTCCCATGTGTGGTATACTTCGGTTAAATAACATTTCCTTGCCCTCCTTTAATTTTTGTATCCCATTTACCATTATTCTCAATATACTCTAGCTCTCTAGTACAAGAAGAGCATTTCACAACTGTTACAGGTTTAGTTAAGCCTGCCACATAGTCTAGTTGCACCTGCAGCTCACTGAATGCTCCTGTCTGTCCGTGATACCGAAACATCGCATCGCTGTAACAGTCAAAACACTGTGCAATTTCTTTTTTCATTATTTTTCCTCCTTTTTATGTTTAGCTCTTTTTTCTGCTTCTGCTTTTGCCCAACTTCTATGTGCAGCTGCATATGGGTTAAGTATAGGATAGGCTTCTTCTTTATTACCTAGGCGTTGTAAAGCTGCTATCTCACTAGAGAGGATGTCTTTCTTTCCGCATGAGATAACTTCCGGGCAGTTAGTCCGAACCGACTCATACCAGATGTAGTCTAACTTAGTTTCTGGCTTGTCTTCATCTTCTTTAATGCTTACTAATTCTTTAACCCCTGACTTGAATGTAACTCTGTAGTAAATTTCCATTGTATCCCTCCTAGTCTTCTAACAGCTCTCGTGTTACCTGCTTGCGATTACGGTAGTAATACGTTTCGTAATCAATGTGAAAGTTAGCTATAAAGTCGTTGTATCTTGACTTTGCTTGTGTGTAATCCACTAATGGTACCCAATAGCCCTCCCGGGAAAGTGCTACAATCTTTCTACCGCATCTAGATTGCCTAGATAAGTATGATCTCCCTTTAATAAAGGAGCCATTCTTTTGGTAGTAGACGTTATGCTCTGGAACGATAATTTTTACTTTAATCATTTCGTTTCCTCCTTGTCTGTATCTATGACTCTATTGTACAAGCTGTTTGACTGCTTGTCAACACCTTTTTAAATTTTTTTTTATTGCCTAAGGAACTTAATCCTTAGGCGTATACATCTTAATTAACTCCCGGACTAAAGGAGCATAAGGTTCCTTTATATCTACTACAATATATTCTGATACAGGCTCCTCTCCGTTCTGTTCACGGAGACGAAGGATTCTGTCCATTATAGTATCTAACTTTTGCATGTCCCCTTGCGTACATACCTTAAGCACTTCACTCATCTTCCAAACCATGTATGTCTCATTCTTCATCGTCATACACTCCTGCAGATGTATAAGCCCATACAGGCGCTACATCGATTGCTACACGTCCATCGTCTGTTAAACTAGGTAAAGGTTTAACAAGGATATGGATAAACTGTAGCTCTCGTCCATCGATGTCTATATACGATGTACGGAACTCTTTAGTAGCAATCAGATGATTCACTCGTTTGTTAATGGCAATATACATTTGATTAATTGAATCTTCAGATACTAGCTCTCCAGCAAACTCTTTTTCTACCTCTTCCAAAATCCCCGGTAATAAATGCACATTTGGGTCAAAGCTTGCGTCTCTCTCTGTAATCTTCATTTATCTTACCTCCAGCTCTTTAGCGTATTGTTCTCTTCCATGTTCAATTAAAGCACGTAACTTTTTGATTGCTCGTCTTTGTAAACGGCTAATTTGCATTTGTGACACACCCATGATCTCTCCAATGTCTGACTGAGGTAGTCCATCATAGAAAGATAGAATGATAATTCTACGCTCTCTTTCTTCTAATTTACTAATTGCCTCTCGGACATCGGATGTAGAAGCCCAAGTATCCATCCAGTTTTCACCGTTAAGGTCTCCACTTAGTGTGTCCTGTAACTCCATACGTTCTTCCGTATCGTTTAAGAACACTGGGCGATCTAATGACCAAGGGATAGCTGTATAGTCGTGGATTACATCTAACGCTTCACGAAGTAACTTGTCTTGCTTATCTTCAAGCATTAATTTTGTTTTGATGACTTCTATTGGCTCATCCTTTACACCATTTGTTAGTATTTTAGTAGCTAATTCGATTAAAGGTCTAGGAAGACGTACTAGTGCATTGTCACGCATAAAGTGTTGAATCTTTCCTTGAACAACTCGACTTGCATATGTGGAAAACTTTACACCTCTACTTGGGTCAAACAGATTAACACTACGTAAGAAAGCAATCGTACCAACCTGTACAATGTCTTCACGATCTTGCCCACGATTTACATAACGGTTAGCAATGTTTCCGATAAGACCCATGTGCTCTTTTAACAAAATCTCTAAAGAATCTTCATTACCTGCTCGTACATCAAGTACTAGCTTTACTACTACTTCTTCTGGTAAATATTCTTTTTTACTCATCTGTAGTTCCCCCTAATATATTCTCTATGTATGTTTCTCTCTTGCTGTATACACAGTATAGCATACAGTCTTTACCTTTGTCCACACTTTTTTACAACTTTTTTAATTTTATACGTTTAAAAATGAAAAAAGAGTGTAGGACTGTACCCTACACTCTTTACCTTAGTCGTTCTGTATATTGTTACTAGCGCAATCTTCTTTTTCACAGTTAGTGTATACTACTATATATTCATCGTACCAGACGTGCCCACAGTCTAAACATGTCCATTTAACATCTTGTTCCGGGTCACTAAACATACCTTAGCCCTCCTTGTTTAACACTCTGCACTGACTATGTACTTGGCGTAGGGGAACTACACCATAGTTATTATCTAAGATGATGTCTTTATTAAATGGGTTGAGTACCACATCAAATGCCTCACCAGCATACCACACTTTATCTTCCAAGTAAATAGGATTTCCGTTAATATCTTTGAGCAATGTATCGATCTTAGCCATTATTTCTTCACCGTGAAACGTGGGGTGCCTGCTTCTTTAATCTTAAGCCCTTTTACTTCTTTCACTTTCTCTGTAGGGAGCTTGCCTGTTTTTAGCACACCGTCTAACTTAGTGGCATTGACACGAATTTCTGTAACATCTTTCAAGACATCTTCAGATACAACGCCAGCTAGGTCTTCTAATAGGTAGTCGCTGTATACAGACGTACTGTTTGACTTTGTAGCATCCTGAAGAGTAACAGCACGACCTTTTGTACCTTTGATTGTCTTAACCTTATGAGTTTCCATGTATTCACGAACGTTATCTTTCATACCGTTCAATTCTTTAGTTAAATCTGCAATCTTTTGGTGAAGTTCTAAGTATGCATCTACCTCTTGCTGTACACCAATTGTAATGTTTTGTTGGAAAGCACTTGTAGCTACTGCCGGGTCTACACCGCCTGCACGAGCTGCTAATTCCACGATTTCTCCTTGTTGTTCCGGTACTGCAGAAGACACAGGCTGTACGTTTGGTGTAGGTTGTACCGCTGAAGGAGCTGTAATTGAGTACGGTACCTGTACGGCTGGAAGCTCTACCCAACCTACCTCACGGAACTGATCTGCTACTTGGTCAAATGATTGAGCGTTAGGGATTGGAGTTACTACGCCTGCACGATCTACTTCAACTACACCATTTACTTCTCTAACCACTGCGATATCTTGACCATATTTGAATGTTACCTCATTGTTTACGATTGATTTTGCCATTTTAATTTCCTCCTCAGTAATGTATGGAATTTTATTTAACCCTAACTGTTCGTCTAATGCTGCTGATTCTCTATATGCCTTCTCTAAGCTGCCAACCACTCTTCCATTTCGTTTTCCCATCTTGTTTTCCTCCCTTGTACTAGCTTATGTACCTATTGTAGCAAGGGATTAACTAAAAGTCAACACTTTTTATAAAACTTTTTTCGATAGTTGTATCTTGCCCTGTAACCTGCAGTTTATTCCTTATCTTTAGAGCGTAAATTAACCAAGTCACACAGGATACGTTTATACTCTACAGGTGAAATATTATTAATCCATTTGACAAGGTTGTTTACAGACATATCATGACCCATATAATAAGTCTCTCCTACATCCGGGTTACTTTCTCCATACTTAAGCCAATCCTTAGCGTCTATACTTTTAGTTTTAATTGCAAGACCGTCTATAACCCATCGCTGCTTATCGTCTTCTCGAACTGTATGCTCGTCTAACCAAACAAGAGTGCGCCCCTCGTAATAGACCTCACCTCCTCGCTGGAGGTAGTCCATTACAATCATAAGCCTGTTTACATCAATCCGCATAAGTCTTCTCCACAGAGGCTAGAAGGTCTTTAATCCACTTGTTCTTCTCCTCTACAGCCTGTTTCTCATCTGCTAATGTTTTTTCATGATAGGCTACTTCTTTCTCGTAGTTCTCAACCCACATGTCAATATACTCTTGGGCACCCATCTTTTCAGGCTCGTAAGGAGTACATTCACAGTCCTTAATAGCCGACTTTAAATCACTAAGTGCATCTTCTTTAATCGTTAGGTGCTGCAGAGTAGGTGGTTCCCACTTATTAACTTCTTCCATTAAAGCTACAAACTTCTGCTTCTGTAACGCTCTCTGCTCGTCCATTACTTTCTGATGCTCTATAGACTTTTGGTAGCCCTCTTCAATTGCAGCCTCTGCTTCTTCTAATGTCATATTTTTATATTTCTCTAGATTCTCTTTAGCTCGTTTTAACGCAGACTCCCTATAAGGAGACATAGCAAGCATACGAATAGGTGCATCCAGCGGCTCCTCACGCATATGCGCTAGTCCACCTCGTAGTTTAGCCCACCCTACAATAAACTCAGCTGCTGACATTTCTGCACCATACTTGATACTTTGTGTGAATGTACTCATATTATTTCTCCTCCTTGTTTAAGCTAACGCTTACGTAGATTTTGTCTAACGGTTGTTTCTCTGTTACAGAGATGTTAATAAATAAGTTGTCCCCTTCTTTTCGGAACTCGACAGGACCTACGACTCTACGCACCGGTTCTGCAAACTGGATTTTAACGGGTTCTGGTGGAGCTGTGATAGCTTCTAGTAGTTTAGTAGTGTCATCCTCTGGGTTATGCTTACGGTTAGCGTTGTTATGAATCGGTCTGTTTTCACTATGTAACCCTGTCTTGTTTCTACGTGGTACGTTCTGTTCGTCTAGGATAGAATACAGACCATATTTGTTGATGCCATATTTTTTATATAGATAGTCCATAGGAGCCTCTGTATTTGCATACTCGTAAACTAGCTTTTGTTTTTCTTCCGCACTCATCTGTGCCAAACGTTTAGCTGCCTTCGAGCTTTTTCGTTTACCATAAGGGATATGGTGACGATTTAGAATTTCATAGAATCGACCAGATGAAATTTTGTGTTTCTTCATAATTACAGTTACAGGCACCCCTGACTTGTACATATGACAAATCAGTTCCTCTTTCGTGAATCCTGTAGGTGTAATTGCTGCCATTTCTTCATCGGTGAAATCTTTCAAAATATCAAGCTGTGTATTTTTTAATTTACTATTCTCTGCCATTATTTTTCCTCCTCGTCATTGTAAAAGTTAGGTCTGCTAATCTCTTCCCACTGATCTTGCAGATAGCTCCAGCAGCCTTTTAAATACTCCTCTATTTCAGGCATGTCCTCTTTTGTAATCTCTCGAATGAACACAGGAATAAAGTTACCTTTTCGTTGTAGCATGTAGTATAGCGACAGAGAGAACTTTCCTTCTACAGTATCTCCTGTTTCTTCATCGCAGAGCTCTGTAATATCGAATCGGAAGCAGTGGTTATAATCATGATCGTGCATGAACACTGTATTTTCTTTAAACTCTTGCCAAGTGTCGTACGCAGCTAAACCATGATTTTCACCATTACGATTACCTACGTAGTAGTTAGAGTCTGAGCAGTAATAGTGGTGGTTTGTTTTCTTCAATTCCATCTTTTGTTCCTCCTCTTGGTTAATGTTTCCTTGCTATATTCATACTATAGCATACAGGCTGTCCCACTGTCAACATATAAATAAAAAAAAACTGAGAAAACTCTCAGTCTCTTTTTCCTCCTTTAAGTCGGTTATACAAGTGTTCCTCTACGCTAGAGCCTAAAGCCTCTCTTTTCTCCGGTGTGTTCGGCATGCCATCATACTCCGCAAACAATAGTTCCTCAAGCTCTTTTACAAGATTCTGGAGAACAAAGTCAGTTCGTGTGTCTGCCTGAATCATTTCTAAGTACCTGTCACTAGGGGGGAACTTGGATAGTACGTTAACAGGAAGAACTTCCTCTACCCTGTAATGACTAGTTCCTATAGCACGACTCTTAGTAACGATATGATTGGTCATAGGCTCCTCCTACTCCATGTATAAACGGATTGAATTTTTACTGCTGCTTAATACAATTGTATAAGCTCCACTAGCACCCTGAGACTCTACTAACATCTTATAACGGTTTAACTCATCCTTAGGAATCTTTACATACCCGGAACCTGTACCGAAGATGTAGTCTCCGTCAGGATTCATATAGGAGCTAATAAGTTCTTCATAAGGGTTGACTTGACTTGTAACTCCTGTATCTGTTTCTAACTTAACCCCTTTGATAACTTTACCTGTAATATTTTCGTCCATAATCAGATCAAGAATAATTTTAGTATCTCGTACACTCAGGTTTTTATCTTGGCAGTTTGATAGGAAGTAGAATTTATCTGCGTCACCGAACAGTAGAGTTACAGTCTGTTCAAATTCTTCTTCTTGTCCTAGTTTTTTATACAGGTTAACTAAAGTAAAAGGGCACCCAGCAATTTTAAACTCCTGATACGTTACCTCGGCTCCCTCTAGGATTAAATAAATGTCTGCTGTATACAACCCTTTTGTAGTAGATACAGTCTCCGGGAAGATAGGCTGCTCCTCAATGTCTGACCCTGCTAGAGAGCCTTCAGGAATAAACCCCGGTAAATCTCCTGCTTTATGCTCTACAAGAGCGTCTAACGTATTGTCTAGCTCCCACAGTCCCTGTGTCTCTACACGAGAAGAGATCGTTAACTTAATTCTGTCCTCTGCAACGTTTACCTCATCTACGATAGAGTGTGCTCTAGCTAAGTAACGTTGGCTGAAGAAGGAGTTAGTGTAAAATACCCCTTGGATTTTCTTGCTGCTGTCTTCTAGTAAATTCTTAACTTTCTGTAAACTTGCCTTATGCTCTTTAAATGTGCTTATTTTCATAGTATTTCTTTCCTCCTCTTGAATAATACATATCGTATGCTAAATCAATAATGTGAGAATAATCATCTGGTAGCTGCAGTGCCTCTAACAGCTCATCTGTATCCGGGGGTTCTCCATACTCGCTCTTCTCCGTTCGTTGATGGATGGCTAGAGCAATAAAGCTAAGTTGGTGATACTGTGCAACACTGTCCGCATTTAAAAAGTGTGTATTAAACAACATTAGTTAGTTCCTCCTTTACGATTATTATAGGCTTTACGTTTGGATGCCTGCACTTGACTCTTGGTACGTTTTTTAAACCCTACACTACGAGTGAAACCTTTCTTCTTCTCTCGTAAAGGGGCTCCTTTTGTTTGGAATATAAACATAAGGATAATTCCTTTCCAGTGTCGCTGGGTACGGATAGAGATTTTACCACAGTTAGTAGTCCCTACCTTTACATAATACACTTCGTCTCGTGCAGTGATCGTCTGTTCTCCAGAGTCACGTTTAGCTCTAAGGGTGATGATGTCTGCAGGTACTGCAATCTCCTCAGAGATTAAGTCTATAGCGTACTTCTTACGAAGCTCTACATCCTTCTCTGTAACCTGACTAAATGAACGAGTAAACGCTACCCTATAATGTCCCTTCGTACTCTGTAGGGACTTCTTATATGCATCTTTACCATTCCCATTCAGCCCGGTCATCCCCCTAGCTTCTGTTCCTCTGGCTTTACTTCTGTTAAAGCTGCTGTTATTACGCATCTCTATAACCACCTATGCATGTATTTTATATCATACAGAGTAAGTTTGTCAAGGAAAAAAGGACAGAAAAAAGGTGACACTTAGAATGTCACCCCCCTCACTCTATATTTACATTGTAACATAATTACTGAAAATCTTCGATTTCTAAGCTCTCCATCGCATTAATTGCTTGAAGGATTTTCTCACGGTTTCGAGATTTAGTTTCCATCTCCCGGTCTAAACGGTTCAAGTCAGATCGTAACTGACGAATAATAGCTGAACGATTACTAATAAAGTTTTCATCATCTGCAGTTTGCTCTTCTTCAGCAGGCTTTACATTTTGCTCCATATAATCTTCTGCTTCTTCCATAAAGCGTAAGAAGTCGTTCTCATATTCCGTCTCAAGTTTGAAGCGTTCGTTAATACCATCTAACATACTCCAATGTATTAACGCTGTACGTGTTCCCTCAAACTCCTCGGGGTTAAACATTGGATTTGTAATATTTTCTTGTACGATATTTTTTAATTGAGTCTCACCACGGAATGCGATGTATTTACTTGAGTCTTGTTTAACTACGTACGTACGTATGGCACTTTTAACTGAAGCTAGGCTAGAATAACCATCTACTTTCCTTACTGCAGTTACCCCCGCTAATGTTACCCAATAGTCTCCCGCATAACGAACTAAACTAATTTTTTCTTTACCCATGTTTAACATCTCCTTCTACGTTGTTTAACGTTGCTCCCATGTTAGAGAGCCACTGTTGACTAAGTCAGCTCTCTATATGGATATTATAGCACGTTGTATCTTAGAAGTACAATACCTCTATTTACTAAAT
>Ga0268252_1001338_pt1 | contig 14213 bp, 15 predicted proteins | sample AgamicMgSfrz_FD_200244 | JGI IMG/M metagenome (GOLD analysis project Ga0268252, IMG submission 200244) | Agave microbial communities from Guanajuato, Mexico - Mg.Sf.rz (v2) (version 3) | ecosystem: Host-associated > Plants > Phyllosphere > Phylloplane/Leaf | place: Guanajuato, Mexico | collected... | reverse complement strand
ATTTCTACAAATTCATAATATTTACAAAATTTTAAAAAGTGATACATTTAAGGTGCGAGTTATAAAAAACATTTAAGGAGGATTTATTATGTTTAAGAAATTAGTAGTAGGAACATTAGCAACTGGTATCGCATTAACTGGAGGGATTGGAGCAGCATCAGCAAGTACAGAAGGTGTAGATAATACTAAAAATTCAGCACCAATTATCCAACGTACCCAAATACTTAAAGATGATTTCAGTCTGATAAATGGTGAAAGAGAAGTATCGTTTGAGCATGTAAAAAAAGCAGATATGAGAGTTCATATGACAAACAATACTAAAGGTACACTTGACTGGTCTTTAAAAGACTCAAAAGGTAATGTTATTGGTTCTGGATCGTTAGCAGCAGGAAAGGGTTTTACAAATACGTACAATACTCTTCCAAAAGGTAAATATAAGCTTAAAGTTACTCACAGAAATGGTGGTTCTGGATCGTTCTATGCAGCTGCTCGTACTTTAGACTAGTATACATAGAACCATTTTAAGCGTATTGAAGACGAACGATCAGAGAGTTTGGGGATTAAGGAGTTTTGTCATAATATCATCGTTTGCAAATACAAAGTCACAAAATGCAGAAAAAAGACACCCTAAGGTGCCTTTTACGCTGTAATAAATTTAAATACATAGTACATAAAGAATAACCAAGATAGACTTGCTAATCTGCCAGCAATTGATTCTTTCATAAATTTCATAAGTATCACTTTGACAATCAATGCTAAGAATAACGGTATAAACAGTACCATAGCAAGTTTGATAGCTAAGTCGTTTATAGTTGGATTAAACGCTTCAAAGTTAATAATGATATTCACTTACCCCTCTTTTTTATCTATTTATATTTATAATTAGATTTATATTGTTTTGACTAATAAAGAGACGTTAATTTGAGAACCATTTATTTTTGGATTATAAGAGTACTCTCACATTTACGACAAGCAATCTTCTCTTCTTCAAAAATGAATAGATTTTCTGCATCACATTCTGGGCATACAACTGCAAATGGTGTTTTTATATTTTTATAGCATAAGAAAGAAAAGAATGCCATGATTAGAGCAGGTATAATAAGCATCATAATTAAGAATAGCCCCGCAAACAAGCCTGTAATTATGGAAAGTGGTTTCATTAGTTTTCTACCTACGGAGTTTACTTGATTATCCTTTTTACGAAAAGCAGTAACAAGGTAAGTTTGGGTTTCTTTTATTGGCTCAAATGCATTTACCGTATTGTAATCTTGTTCATCCATAGTGGGATAGGAAGTGTTTGGTCCTTGATACCCTCGTTGTATATAATAGTTGTTTGACTCAGCTATTCGTGGTGTATACGAGATTCCAGTTCCAGGTATATAAGTTGTTGTTCTTGATTCAGGTGAAATAGAGTTCCCTCCCATACCTGTGTATGTAAAGTTAATTTTCACACCCGGGGAAAACTGGATAATTCTACGAAATTTATAACCCATAATATTGTATCCTCTCTATCTAATTAATAGAATTCTTTACTAATTATAACAAATTTTTAGTGTTTTATATCAATATATTTAGTTATAATGTATTAATATGATATAAATATTTAAATTAAATAATTCAAGGCGTTTTATGAGTCCTTTTTTATAAAAAAAGACACCCAAAGGTGCCTTCCGACTTGAACCACTTTAATTTTAATAATATGTATTGGACTTCCATCCAAATATTATTTTATTACTTGCTACACATATTAACTTTTTCTTGGTACTTTACAATACTTTCTTTTGTGGCCGGATTCTGTTCGGCATTTTTTAATTGTTCAAGAACATTTTTTACGTCATCACAACTCATTTTTTCTCGTTCTTTATCCTCAAATGATTGTGCTTTCCTTTTTGCATACTCCAAATCTTCTCGTTCCTGGCGTTCTTCTTTTTCTTTGAGTTCTTTTTCAATCTTTTGCTCATTTTCCCATTCTTTTTGAACATGTTCACATGTTATTCCAACTTCTGGTGAACCGCAAAGTTCAGGTTCTTCTTTCTTTTGTTGCTTCACTTCACGTTGCTTTTGCGCTTGTGCTTCTTGTTGTTTACGGGCTTGTTCCTGTTCCTGCTCCTGCTCTTGACGTTGTTGTTCTTCTCTTTTTGCTTGTTCTTGCTGTACTTTCTCTTCCGCCTGTCTTTGAGCTTCGGCTTCTTGTTTTGCTTTCTCTTCTGCCTGTTTTTGAACTTCTGCTTCTTGACGTTGCTGTTCTTCTTGCTTCGTCTTTTCTTCCAACTTCTGGGCTTTCTCTGTTTCTTTTTGTGCTTTTTCTTCAGTTTTAGAGTCATTAGAATTACTTGCTGTTTCGTTAGATGAGCATGCTGTCAATCCCATAATTAAAATGCAACTTGTTAGTGCGAGTAATAGTTTATTTTTCAAAATATGTATCCTCCGATGTATAAAATGTAAGATTTCCTAGACTATCATAACAAACTGTCAATCTGTATATTGTCATATTATGTCGAATGGTAATAAAAAAAGACACCCAAAGGTGCCTTCCGACTTGAACCACTTTAATTTTAATAATATGTATTGGACTCCCATCCAAATATTATTTTACCATATTTATTATCTATTTTATTAAATTATTACTGGGCCTCTTGCTCACCTTTAGCTTTCATTTGTTTTTCATATACATATTTTGCTGTTGAAAAATCAGTAGGAAAATCAAGTAGTGCCTTATTTATAATATTTAATTCTTCTTGCGATTTAATTTCAATGTTATTTAAATAGTCAAATGCTTTGGATTGTTTATTTGCAACATAATTTTGAGTAGAATAATCATCTGGGAAGTCTTTCTTAGCTTTTTCTTTAACCTTATTCATAGCTTCTGTTTTGTCGATGTTCTTTACTGGGTTCGCTAATGTTCCAGTAGTTTGTTCTGGTTTAGGTACTTCTTTCTTTTCCGGTTGAGACTCCGGCTTTACGTCTTCTTTTTTAGGCTGTTCTTGTTCTTGCGGTTTAGGTGTTTCTTGACTCGGCTGTGTAGTTTTTTGAAGTGACCTAGTTTGCTCTTTTTCATAGGAGTCTACTTTAGATTTCAACTCTTTGATTTGTGTTTTTAATTCTTGCTGTTCATTAAAGTGTTGATCGATAAGTTTATCCATATCTTTTTGTGAATACTTAGGTTTCATATCTTCTGATTTGGAATCTTTAAAAATAGCTACGGAAGCAATGATAGCTACTAGTACAGCGATAATTCCAATGATTAGTTTTTTATTCATTTATGTTCCTCCTAAAATACAATAATATTATTATATAACAATTAATCATTTATAGGTAGAAAAAAAGACACCCTAAGGTGCCTTCCTCCGACTTGAACCACTTTAATTTTAATAATATGTATTTGGACTTTCATCCAAATAATATTTTACCATATTAAGTTATATTGGTGATTGAGAAATATGAATTGAATCTATTATTTTACTTTTAAGCTCTTTTCGTATTCTTTAGCTTCTTCAACATTTTTAAATGTTTTTAAATCGAATATCTTTTCTCCATCAATACATACAACTAATACTCCATCTTGAGCTTGAAGAACACTACCTACATTACCTTTTCCGAGTGAAATACTGAAGGGATTCTCTACATTTAATGATTTCTTTTTAGCAAGATAATCTTTAAATGGCATACCAATGGATAGTTCGTCTTTTAAGCCTTTAATAGTGTTACCAGAAGTAGTTGTTGGTTGTTCCTTTTTTGTAGCCTTTTCTTGCTGTTTGCGTTGCTTTTCAGCCGTCTCTTGTTCAGCTTTCTCCTTTTTCACAGTCCCTTTTTCTTCAGCTTTCTTCGCTTTCTCAGCTTCCTTTTGTGCTTCTTGCTCAGCTTTAGATTCTTTGGAAGTACTTGCTGTCTCGTTAGATGAACATGCTGCTAATCCCATGAATAAAGCTAAACAAGTAAGTGTTGTTAATAGTTTTTTGTTCATAGTATGTATCCCCCAGCGTTTAAAATGTAAGATTCACCTGAACTATCATAACAAATATAATCATAACTATTTTGTCGTATCATGTCGAAATGAAAAAAAGACACCCTAAGGTGCCTTTTCCTTACTTTATTAGGGGGTTATTAGTCAATAAGCCCTTCAACCTTCATAGCTTCTTCTACATCAAGTTTACGATGTGAAATTACCTCGTCTGATTCTTCATAGGAAACTATCTCAAACACATCTCCTTTGGCTATATAACCGTATTCTTTATTATCCCAAAAGCGTTCATCTGATGTATCAAATTCAAGATCGTGTTTTCCATTATGTTCGATGCATTTAGCATAAACATAGTCACGTCCTACCTCTGTTACTTTATAATTTTCTGTTGTTGGTTCTCCTGATTTACAGCCTGTTAATAGTATTGTAAATAATCCTACTGTTAAAATAACTCTCTTCAATATGCTTCCTCCTAGTAATTATATTATTGTAAAAAATCTCTTGGGATGTCTAAGGAGGTTACTCCAAGTCCATATGTTAATAAAAATCTTTTTTATGTATTCTAGGCCTTGTATTTGTCAGTAAGTTCCTTTACAATTTCAATTTGCTTCTCTAACGTTTTTCTTTGTGTTTCCCTCGTTTGGCTACTAAAAGAATCGTTAGTATATACACTTTGTAAAGTATCAGCTGAAGAATAAACCCAGAAAATAGCATCCTCATACTCTCTCGGTAACTTCAATTGTTTTACCTCCAAAAAGGCGTTTTTTATCTCCATTAGAATGATATCCGCTGTCATTTCATCATAAAGAGGATTTTTAGCCTCGTTTACCATTTTTTCCGCATGATATAAGAACTTATTAATATTCTTACTGTCCCATTTAGTAGTGGCCGTACCCCCTTCCGTTTTCTTTAACTTGTTGTACTCGTCTACTAAATTGTTATAGTCATTTGCTACCTTATCCCAGGTATAAACCATAAATCCAGAGAATAGCAGAGAAGCCGCCAATGTTCCATATAGTGCTTTTTGTTTGATGTTTTTCTTGTTGCTTGTCATGTTGTTATTTCCTCCCTAACATATCCATTATTTTTTTACCTTTCCATTTCGTGCAATTCTTCCACTTCGTTACGGATTCACCCGAATACTCAAGAATACACGTCCTCTTAATTTGAAATAATAAAAGCACTCTTTCGAGTGCCTTCGACTATTCTACTTTTAATTTAATTTCTTTACCCATCATACCGCCACGAGCTTTTAAAACTAAGCCTTGTGCGTCAGCGGGAACATCAAAGATAATTTTCCCTGTTTGAGATAAGCCAGGGTTAAGTTGTTTTAAGAAGAAATCAGATTTACCACCGTTGCCTACATCGAAAGCAGTTTGAGCTTGTGTAGAGTATGTAAATTCACGATCTTTATTATCAACTAATTTGAAGCTGTTAGCATCAACAGTGATAGCGTCTTTTTGATTATTTGTAATTGTAATTTCAACTACTTTAAACACGCCTTGCGCTTTTTCGTTTAAGTATTCGCCACCTACTGAATCTTTTGATTCAACAGAACCTACCGCAATTTTAACTTTAGAAGATTCGCCCTCTTTAGAAAGTTCCTTTTTAGGTTCTTCTTTTTTAGGCTCAGGTTTAGTTTCTTCCTTCTTAGGCTCATCTTTCTTCGTTTCCTGTTTAGCCTCTTGTTTTGGTTCAGTAGAAGCTGGTTTAGTTTCTTCTTTATCCTTACTGCTATTACCGTAAGCTCCAAGCACTATGATAACAACGATAAGCCAGAACCACCATTTTTTGTAGAACGGTTTTTTCATTTTATTTCCTCCAATTATGTAAAATGTAAGATTTCCGAGCTTATCATAACAAACAATTAATTCGAATATTGTCATATTTTGTCGAAGGGAAATAAAAAAGAGAGTACCAGTCTCTCCTTTTTATCTATTAGTAAAAAATAGTCACCTATATGGTTGATGTTGATATTGGTGATACTGTTGATATGATTGAAAATGTTGTGCCGGTATACTATAAGGATGAGCATATGGATCTGGTGGTGGATCTGGTAGTGGAATATGATTATGCCACCACCACCATGGTATTTCATGTGTCCAAGGTTTAGGTATAGTGGTTAACATAGGAGTCTGTCTATAAAAATATCCATTCAAGTTCGTTCCCCCTAACATAAATTTGATATTTATTTGATGTATTATATCTAATTGGGAACATTATGGATAATTGTCCCTTTAGAATTGGGGGAACATCTAAAAGACAAAAAAAAGAGAGCAATTTGCTCTCTTACCACATTCGGTAAAATTATACCTGTAGATATTGGAAATGATTTCTTTTATGATGAAATCAAATCATAGTATATCCTTGTTGTTTTGCAACATTTTCACGTACAATGAAACGTGTTTTGCAAAACGGCCTTGCTGACGTCCGTCTAGCTCCTCATAAGCTCGTTGGATGTTATTGCAAAATTTAAAACTTATTGCTAATCATAAAAAAGACACCCTAAGGTGCCTTTCTTCAACTTACCCCCTTAACATCAGATGTTATCTACATAATTGAAGTGATAAAACACCCATACATTAGTAATTACTTCACGAACCTATTTTAAGTTTACAAAATTCCAAAAAGGCCCCTCTCATTAAAAATAAAAAAAGGCTCTTTTTTTTATTAATCTACATGTTTAGTGTGTACAAATCCTAAGGCGTACGATCTTTTAAATCTGCTAAAGGTATAAGTTTGTCGACAAGCCATAATTTCTTATTTCCATCATAGATAAGATTTATTTGCATTAATGACATATTATCAGATGAAACACCATTAACTGTAATTTTACTTTTTACTTTTGCTAATACATTTGCTTTTGTAGTATCCAAAAATGCATAATACAACTCGCCACCTGTGTATTCAGATTGAAATGAAACTTTCTTCTTTTCTTTCTCATCTCCAGTTCCAGGAGCAGATTGCGTTGGTCCACCTGGTGGTGTTAATTCTTTCTTTGCATTTGGTGTTATATATGCATCGATATTAGCAAGGTAAGATTCGCCTTTACCTGTATCATAAGTACGGAAAGCTTTAAGAAATCGTTCTGCAGCTTCCTTTACTTGTTGTTGATTATTACTCTTTAGAGCTGACAATTCTTTTTTCGTATCGTTGTATTGTGCCTCCACCTTTTCCACTTTTTTCGTTAATTTTATATTATCAGTTTTAAGTTTTTCGTTATCAGATTGATATTTTATTAAAAACCCTACACTAGCTATTAATAAAATTGCTATTATAATGGTGATTTTCTTCATGATTTACCTCCTTTTCGCAGTTTCATAAGTTGCTAGATGTTACATGCATTATTATCTAACTACACGACCATACCCTGCAAAATGCTGTTGAAAATATGCTTTACTTAAATCAGCATAGTCAATTGGATCGCCAGCATGATACATTGTATTATTTCCTACATAAATGCCAACATGCGTAATGTAGTTACTTGTAGCATAAGTGCTATGGAAAAATACTAAATCTCCTGGCTTAGGATCTGTTACACGTTGGGTTTTATCCCATTGGGTTTGTGCAGTACCAAATAAATTAATACCAACCCTTGAATACGTATACTCAATAATTCCACTACAGTCAAATGATGTATTTGGCGTTCGCCCTCCAAAAACATATGGCCATCCTTGATACTTTAGTGCTTCTGCCATAATTGCTTGGAATACATCATCACCTAAAACACTACCACCAGCAATTCCACCAGAACCACCAGGAGTTTGTCCAGGTTGATAGTATCTCATAATATGTGGGACATAATCGGGATCACCATAGCACCAATTATTAGCTACAGCCTCTGCACTTCGCCACAAACCACATTTATACCCATTTTTAGCTGATTGCTCTGCAGAAAATGCTCTTGCATTCTCGTGTGTATATCCACCTTTCGAAACTGCATAGTTAGCGTATCCGGTTCCGTAGTTATAACATTGTAATGTAGTATTTTGATCACCATTTGATTTTTTATGACAATCAGCAAAATGCATTAAACCATATTTTATACTTTCCTCTGGATCAGTAAAATACCCTGGAGGATGCCCTTGTGATTCCGAGCTTTGCATTACATCTAATTGTGTTCCAGAACTTTCTTGTTGGATAAGAGCAAGAATTAAAGGAGTCATTGCTTCAATACCATGCTGTGCCGCATATTTCCTTACCAATGGCTCCCATCTCATTACTTCAGGACTAACACTTGCTGTACCTGGGGCAAAAGGACCACCAATTCCTCCAGGACTGACTTCATCTTCACTCATACTAGCAGTTAATAAAAATATGACTATACCTAAACCTGCAACAACAGCCAGAATAACACCGGCTATTATTAATAATGGCTTTGCAACAGCAACTGTAGCTGCCTTTTGAGCTACTTTAACTGCTACTTTCTTCCCTACTTGTGCAACTGCTTTACCCGCTACTTTTGTTCCTTTACCAGCCGTCTTCCCTAAAGAATGGCCTGCCTTTTTCAAGGCAGGCTTAGCATTCCCTAGCTCAGCTTCAGGATGATGTTCATTTTCAAAGTCGCGATTTGGTTCCGCACTCAATGTATAAACCCTCCCTCACGAGCTGAATTATTTTGGTTTTATCGTTTCTTTTGCTTTTACATTTTTTACAGCTTCTTGTTGTGTTTGTGCTTTTTCGTTAACTTTCTTAATATCTGCTCCTTCTTTTACATGTTGTTGATTATTCACTTTAGGAACATTTTTAGTTTTTTGTTGATTAATTTGTTTTACCTCTACTTGTTTTTGTGGTGTACTCACCTGGGAAGTAGTGACTGATTTACTCTCTATCGGGTTTGGTTGTGATGGTGTCGTCCCCGACTGTGGTGTTGTGATTGGTTTGCTTTCCATCGGATTCGCTGGTATCGGTGTTGTTCCTGACTGTGGTGCTGTAATTGGTTTGCTCTCAACCGGATTCATTGGTATTGGTGTTGTTCCTGACTGTGGTGTTGTAATTGGTTTACTCTCAATCGGATTCGATTGTAACGGTGTTGTTCCTGACTGTGGTGTTGTAATTGGTTTACTCTCAATCGGATTCGATTGTAATGGTGTCGTTCCTGACTGTGGTGTTGTAATTGGTTTACTCTCAATCGGATTCGATTGTAATGGTGTCGTTCCTGACTGTGGTGTTGTAATTGGTTTACTCTCAATCGGATTCGATTGTAATAGTGTCGTTCCTGACTGTGGTGTTGTAACTGGCTTTGTTTGACCTGTTGGTGTTTTAATTGCCGCTAATGGTTTTACTTCCGCTTTTACATCTTCTTGCTTATTATCAAGACCACCATTATTTTGAGGCGCAGCTGGTCTGATTTGAGCTTTTACATCTTCTTCTTTATTACCTAGTTCCTCATTTAATGGTGCTACTGGTTTAACATTCGCCTTTACATCTTCTTCTTTATCTTTTAATTCTGCTTGTTGTACTTCAATATTACTATCTTGAGGTTTCTCTCGTACTGCTAATTCTGGATTTTCTTTAGTTGCGGCTACTTCTTCCTGAACCATTTCTTGCTCCTGATGTCCTTTTCTATCACGAACACCTAAATTTTCTTCTTTTTTCATTTGACTAATATTTTTTTCTTTTTCTGCTTGCATTTGTTCTTTTTCCTTGCGTTTACCATCTGCTACCTTTTCTTTTCTATCAGCATAGTTTTCTTTCAACTGTTTAAACTTACTATAGCCTGATTTACCCACTTTTCCGACCATTGCCGCACTTGCAACACCCGCGGCTCCAGCTACTGCTACACCTCTTCCAACTGTCTTAGATCCACGTCTAACATCACGATATTTCTGCCTAATATTACTCATAGCATCTGATGCGCGTGCAGCTCCTGCACTTGCTGGTACCGTAGTAATAGCATCAAAAATCGTTTTACGATATAACCAAACACCTAAGAACGAAAGTACTTGTAATGCAGCAACTACTAAATAACCATACTTATCAGTTGCGCTAAATAAGATTGAAGAAACCCAAAACATTAAAGTTATAAGAAAGCCAATTGCAACTTTCATAAGCAACGTTCGGAACAATTCAGATAAAAATCTCTTTGCTGTCCCAGTCCATGCAGGTACTAGTGCCATCAATAACATTACAGGTGACATTAATGCTACGATAATAAACATTAATTGGTAGAACAACATCGCCATACTACATAATCCTAAGACAACCCATAAAGGTCCATTGATTAAGAAAAGTAGTAATACTAAAGCGCCACGCTCAAAAGTAGCATCTAACACCAGAATTTTATTATTTTCATCTTTTACCTCATGTTCTAGGAGTTTTTGCCTTTCATCCGCATTAGTTGTTGTTAACATTTTCTTAATTCTCTCATCACCGATTTTTTTCATATCTGTTGTACCAAACTGCAGTAATGTATAAGGTTGTTTTATTAATAGAGTGTGTGTTAAATCAGTAATGGAATCTACACCGCTTGAATATCCTTCACTTGCTCCACTAATACTTTGAGTGGAATCAAGAACAGTTTTATTTACTTGTTCGGAGAAAGTGTTTAGTCCTTTGATAATATAACTTGAGTTTGCGAAAAAACCTAAAGTAAAAACTAAGATCCCTAATGCTTTTAACAATCCTCCTAGCATCTCTGACTGACGTCGTTGTACAAAACCTACCCAGATAACCCAGCAGGCTAATAAAGCTAACATAAGTCCAATTAATTCACTATATATTCCATTACCCCAAGAACCATTGAACCCTGCTGCTTTAGATATTACATCACCTAATTTATCTCCTACATCAGCTACAATATTGAGACTCATAGATTGGCCGACCATACTTGTAACAAAAGTACTAATTCCAAGATTAATGGTCCATCCAATACTTATAAGACTAAATAATATAGCAACCATTTGTTCTTTAACTTTATCCCCCCATTTCCAAAACTTAAGGGATTCACCAAATCCACCTTCTGGTGTATAAATATCAATCCCATAGCTACTTGGAGGGTATTCTTCATATTTTAATTTTTCCTTATTCTTTGGAATAATATCGTCTATAAGAGAAGGTCTGGGTTCTTCCTCTGCATATACTGGAGCAGCTTTAAAAATTAAATTAAATGCTAAAAGCAAAGTACAAATTAATAACAATAGGGTCATAAACTTTTTCATTACATGTTACTCCCCCTTTTATGGGAAACCTATTAATCTTTCGAACTAAACTCATTTGTTGGTTTAGTATTTGCTACTTCATCGATTTCATTTCGATAAGGGGCAGCATAACTACGTACTTTAAAACCTTTATCTGTTCGAACCACCCTTATCCACTTTATTTCTTTATCAATATTTTTAGGGGGTTTTTTTGATATAAAGTTATACATAATCGTATCCTTATCGACTATATACTCTTTTACTTTATAATCTTTGTAAGACAAATTATTTTTAGGACCTTGATTTTTATCTAATATAGTATCTTTTTCTCCATCTACTACAAGCTTAAGTATTGTTTTATGATCCCGTTGTAAATCTGCCTTTACAAAATCCAACATTATTTCTCTAGGAGTGTGCCCCTGTTTATCTTTTTCTTCTCCTACATTTGTTTCGCTATTTCCACATGCTGCGCTCAAAATTAGAGCGCCAGCACATAGGCTAGATAGCATTAATTTTTTTAGTTTAGTTTTTACCATGTTAACTCACTCCTACATTTATTTTTTCTCCCCCTTCTTCGACAAAGGTTGCATTAACTTCCTGCTTTTCATCATCATTTGACTTTCTATAATTCTTTCTTGCATTTGGTCTTGTATCGAATGCATCGTATAAATCCTTAAACACTACATCCATTGTGACAACACCTGTTCTTCCTTGGATATCTTGGAATAAGCATTGTCCTGTTTCTAAATTAGTAACAATCGCATGATTTTCCTCATTATCAGGTAATCCAAAGAAATCTAAGATTGAAGAAATCTCTTTACTGTCGGTATTACGGAATGAGAACTTCATACCGATATTATTCTTAAACGTCTCATCTCCTAGGTCACTTGCACTTTGAGTAGCAAAGTATACTGCAGAGTTTAAAGCACGACCTTCACGAACTAGCTTACGAGCTAACTCTCGCCCTTGAGAAGTTCCCATGATTGCCCATGCTTCATCTAATAGAACAATTTTGAATTTAATAGGGTCCTTTTGAAAGAATTTTCTTGCAAAGGAAGATAGAGACATCAGCATACTAACTGATAAATTTTCTTGTAAGGTATAATCTTTCGGATCTTTTTGAATATCCGGCATATCAAGATGCTGAATTTGTATGATATTCACTGCTGTATCAAGTTCAATATCTCTATTTGTTCCATCACCAAAGATTAAGTGTGCAAATGATAAATTCTCAAATGCTTGAATATGAGCAGATAATTGTTGATCCACTTTATCCTCACTATCTTCAAGGTATTGAGATACAGCTGTTAAGCACGGCTCTTCCATTCCTGCTACGAATTCTACGGCTGAAGCTAAGCGCGGGAATTTCTCCGAGTTATCTGGTTTAATACCTGTAATGAAAGTAAGAATTGTCATCGCTAACTCAATTGCATCTTTTCGGCTATGTTTATAAATGATAAATGGGTCTAGTTTCCCTTCATCTCGTCTATCAGTCCCTAGTGTAATTACATTTACCTTACCTTCTAAGCCGTGTAAATCTTCTGTCCAGTTCCCCCTCTCACCTTTTGGATCGACTATCAGTGTTTGAGCTCCTCCCAGTACCGCTAGGTAAACAATTAAGTTTGTTCCAAATGATTTACCAGAACCAGTACTTCCTGTTACTGCAACTGAAAGTGCACTCGTTTTTTGATTTGCAACGGTATTTGTCGCTGCGAGAGAAGGTGTCATATAAACTGCTTTGTTTAAAATACCAGTAGTACCTATATAAAATCCGATATTATCACCTAAATCTTGTGTTGCACCAAACATACCGGCCGCCAGAACCCCAGGCTCCATAAAGTGTATATAATCATTTACATATCTTCTAGCACCAGGGATAAATTCATTAAACAGCAGGAACTGATCTCCATATGGTCTTACTAGTTCAATCATCATCTCTCTATAAATAGAAATAAGTGAATTGGTATTTCGACGCATTGTATCTAAGTCTTCAGCACATATACAGAAAGATACTGATGTCTTAACTAGTGGCATACGTGTCTTTTGTATAAGGGCTTGTAATTCAGTAGCTTCTTGAACACCCTCATACACGTTTAATCCAACAGTTTGTGAATTTTCCCTTGCATGTGCTTCTTGATCTTCTAAATCTTTTTTCTTTTTATTAAGTTTAGATAGAGCTTTACGATGGTTAATATTTTCTGTGCGCACACTTAGTTCGATTGGGAAATCTATATTTTGGATCATATACATCCACTCTTGGTCTGGAAATTCCATTGTGTATGGAATCTTCGATGCAGATAAGAAACTCATATACGCTGGATACTCTAATCCATCAGAGCCGATTTGAGACAATTCTATATGTCTTCCTTTAACGTCTATCTCTGACTCTGTTAGGCGTAATAAGCTCTCTTGATTTGGAAAGATAGCAGAATCGTCATCAACTACCGGTGGCGTCCATCCTGCTGTAACAGGTGCTTCCAATGTACGATAGAAGTTGCGTAATACAATCCATTGTGTTTCATTTGTTTCTAAACTTCTTACAGCTAAATGTTTTCTTATTTTATTTCTAAAGGCGCTAGCTTCCCGTTTATACATCTCCAAATCAGTTTTTAGTATTTTGGTATCACCAAGTAATCCAAACTGTTCTGCAGTGTTTTTAAAGGTATGAAATGCAGTGTAAAGCATTTCCTTAAGTCCTTCTTGTATGTGTCTTACTTTTAATTTCACACCTATAAAATAACGATATTCAACAGCGTTTTTACCAAATTTTCTTTCTAACTCATGGACAACGTCATCAGTATGATCGATTGCCAGCTCTCTTAGTTCACCGCTTACTGTTTCTTTAAACTCATCGGCTTTTTCTTTGAAATTCTGATAAACAGGTATCATTAAGAGATTTTTTTCTTCTTCATAATTCCAAAATAAGCCGAGTTGTCGCATAAACAACGTATTTTTATCATCGTCTCCTTTAAATTCATAAGGAATACCGTATGCCTCATAATACGCCCAGCAAGAACCATCTTGGTTAAAAATCAAATTATCATGAAAATATTTGACTGGAAATTCAACCTGATTCATTTGTGCCTCCTTAGAGAAGAATATGAGACTAAACT
>Ga0268252_1001335_pt1 | contig 14277 bp, 8 predicted proteins | sample AgamicMgSfrz_FD_200244 | JGI IMG/M metagenome (GOLD analysis project Ga0268252, IMG submission 200244) | Agave microbial communities from Guanajuato, Mexico - Mg.Sf.rz (v2) (version 3) | ecosystem: Host-associated > Plants > Phyllosphere > Phylloplane/Leaf | place: Guanajuato, Mexico | collected... | reverse complement strand
GTAGCTCCAACAGCAACAACTCCACTTCTTTTCGATTCGTGTAATGGCGAGAGAGAATCTGACTCTTTCCAAACGAACGAGAGCTAGGAATATACACATCCGAAATGCGACTGTAATCAATGCCATTAGCATGTTGATGGATTTCTTCGCCTAGGACACCAAATTCTTTCCGTAACATCTCGACGGAAGAAAGAGCCAGTTCTTTGATCGAGTGAATACCTAAACGATTCAAGCGTCTTTCCGTAGCAGATGAGATTCCCCAAAAATCCTTCATTGGATGAATGGACCACAACTTAAAGGGAATATCCTCAGGGGCCACATACTGTAACACCAAGCTCGAAATATAGGTCGAAGCCTTAATATATCTCTCCATGGATGGATTCACCACATGGATATCTTTCCTTTTAGGAATGTCGAAAAGGCGACTTCCTGTTTTGACCCCTTCTTTCTTTAATAAGGGTGTGGCAGCTAATACAACGGATCCCGACCGTTTGATATCTCCGACCACCGCAAGCTTTGTTTTCAACGGATTTAATCCTCTTATGACAGAAGAAACGGACGCATAGAACGCCTTCATGTCGATACATATAATGATTCGGTTTAGTAATTGCTCATCCTCCATTGAAAATACTCCTCAAATAAAAGAACATTCGTTCTATATATTATATACGAACAAATGTTCTTTATCTAGTGGAATATCCTACCTTTTCCCGATTATTGCTATCACTTATACGAAGCTTATTGTTACATTTAAAAGATAAGTAACTATTACAATTATTTAAACTCAAAAGTTAGGCATGGAAATAAGTAAATATTTAGAGGGATTTCGGAAAGAGTCATATTACTATATGAAACCTAATACTAGGGGGGTTAGGATGGTCCGTCATATAAGATAGAAATTTTATTATAAGCTTTCTAGTCTTATATTGAATTAATAGAGATTAAAAATATTTTTATGCCAAATTATTTTCAAAAGGTAATCAAGTCAAGTATAGAATGAGAATATTCTTTAAGAACTAGAAAAATTATTACTTTCCTTTTAATTAATAAAAACAAAGCAATAATTTCAACTAGATGGCAGAACTAGCTATCTTTATGTAAAACTTTAAACAAATATAAATTTTATAGAGAAACTTCAAATGTTTCTTTACATAAGTTATATACATTGTCCATAAACGCCTTTACGAGTTCAATAAACCTTTCGACATCAAAATGATGGAACATAATTTCTGGACTCTCCTGATCAATAATAAAACCTATTTGCTCTATATTTTGTTTAACATGATCATCTCTTGGAATTCCTCCATTATGGCTAATGCAATTTCTAACATCTTGCCACTTTAATAATTCCTCCCAGTTTTTATCTTTTATTAAACTCACTTCTACACCATTATGAACTAAGAAATTAATAAACTTTCTTACACCATTATGTCTACGCAATTCTTCTAAGCTCTTAGTTATATCGGCCTTTTGTTCAATTGTAAACACTAAATTTTTTAGGGTAGCTTCTAAAGTACTATATATAGTTACGAAAACTGATTTATAGTAAGTAGGTTGAATGAGGGAAGTCGCCAATCCTAATTCTTCTAATAACCCCATAGATTCAATTGATCCAGGATCAGTGTGAACTCCTTTTGAACACCATTCCCTCCTTCTATTAACTAGTTCCTCTACGTATTCATAGGTTTTTTCTATTTTTAAAATCTCTATATCCCATCCATATTTATAGATATCAAAAATATTTGTCATATCGTAATTACCTACATTAGGCAATATTTCTGTTAAATTAGTTTTCATACTAATGTCTCCTGTCTTATTTATTTTATTATCTTGTGTTTAATTACCCTGTCATCCCATCTGCAATATTAATTTAATATGTTCTAGTATTAAGTCATTGTGATTTAAACAAGTGTTATTAAGGGCAAATATGATTACCTTAGAGAGCAAAGCATTTTGTTTTCTAAACAATAATTTTAAATTAAACTCCTAGTTAGCTAACCAATAAACACATCTTTACCTCAAGAAGATGATATATATTCTTGGTGAATAATAATACTAGTTACAAGTTAGTAAATTTATCTTTTTATTGTTAAGGTAAAAAGAAGTAACGATTACACGCTATCTCAATTGCCAGGCATAGACTCTGCACATTAACCTTAAAAATATAGAAAGAAAACTTTTTTTTCGAGGTTAATCAGAGAATCAATTTCTTTTTCATATCTCCTTCTAATTATTTTGCCTAATAGCATTTATTAGGTAAAATATTACAATTTAGCGAAAATAAAGTGCAAATTATTTGGGTAATTTTACATAAGTATATTTTACTAAAAGTAATGCAAAATGAATATAAAAATATTTGTAATTATGTATGAAAAATAGAGAAATTTTCTAGAATGAACAATTCATTGTGATAAAATAAATTAATGTTATACCATTATGAAAATTGCTTGCCTTAGGACTATTTGGAGGTCTTTTAATGATTATTAATACATTATCTATTAAAAACTTTAAAACAATAGAAAATATAAAAATTTCCCCAAATTCTTTTACATGTTTTATCGGAATTAACAATTCTGGAAAAACAAGCATTTTAAAAGCCTTGTATCATTTTTATTTAAACCTTAAAGGTGATTACTTAGATCCTAATTGTTTTAATCAAAAGAATAGATACATACAAACTTTAGAAATAGAAGTTTCTTATGATGTTACTAGTTTAATAAGGAAGGGATTTGTAGAAAATCAAGATACAACTGAGCAACAAAGGCGTTTAATGGAGTACCTTACTAAGAATGCAACAAAAGAAGGTACAAACGATATTATTTATTTAAAAATGATTCAGCATAGAGATGGAACAGTCATATGGGACAATATGGATAAAGAGATAAGGAAAAATTTAGCTGATTTATTCCCTGTATTCTACATAGATACGAGAATGATTAATCTCTACAACTGGGACTCCCTGTGGACGGTAGTTAGCACACTCGCACCGAAGAAAATGTACTATAATATTGAAAGTAGTGCAGGTCAAAGTTTAATTGAAAAAAATTTATTAGATATTATTAATAATGCACTAAAAATTAATGGCATTATAATTGAAGATCCTGAACCCTTTGAAAAAATTTCTACATATGTGCAACATAGACTAGGTGGAAAAAATTTTGATAATGAAGAGAATAATCTAAAGCTTTCATCTTATGGGATAAATATGTTTACATATCTCAAAGTCTTTCTACATCTTATAGATGAGCTTTGTAGGCTAAATCCCATAGTAATCCCAATAATGTTGCTAGATGAACCAGAAATCAACTTACATCCTAAAAATATTGAGCGTCTAGCTAGTGTTTTGATTGGTAAAAAATTTGCAAATGGTTCTTGCCTAATTTCTACTCACTCATCAATTTTAATTAGAACTTTATTAAAAAAATCAGAAATAAAAGCATATCATGTATCTTATAATTGGGAGAAGAAAAAATCTATTATTAGTAAATTTAGATCCGTCCCTACTCGAGATAATTATTTAATTTCAGACAAAGAGTCGAATATTTTCTTATCGGAAGCAAGCTTGTTTGTAGAAGGAAATACTGAATTAGAGTTGTTTACAAATGAAAATATAAGAAGTCTATATCGGACTCTTGAATATTATGATGTTTATAACTTCAACAGCGATTATAAGCGTCTTCGGATTGTAAATCCCTATGATAATAATTCAAAAGTTAAGCATCATGTATTACTTGATATGGATAAAATATTAAATTTTCGTAAGAATAAGTTTATAGTTAACAAGAGTGAAACTTATATAAATCCTCTAATAAATCCAGAGGTAAGTAATAATAGAAAATTGCTCCACACTGGAAAACATTATAAGTTGAAGTATCTAGAAAAAAGGATATTTGGAATAACCAAGGGATCGGAATTTATAACCGAAGGTAAGTATAAAATTGCTATTGATGACGAATTGTATAGAGAATTGTTAAATTTGATTAAAGGTTTTTGTAAAATGTACAACATCTATCCAGTAGAAACCACGATAGAGGGAACATTAATCAATAAAAATAATTATAAGATTTTCCTCAAATGGTTAGAAAACCAATGTCAAATGAAAGAAATCCGACTTTTTTTATCTAATTGTACAAGTAAATATCAAAAAGTTGCATTTCTTAGAATTCTTTTTGGTGGAAAAACCGATAACCTGGCAACTCAGAAACCCGGAAATTGGAAATTTGATAATAGTACTCTAGCAGCTATTAGATTTAATGCCTGTAAAAAGAAAAAGTTTATATTTGATAAACAAAGTGGGTGGGTCACAGATTTTATTGATTGGTACTTTAGTAAGTATATTGAATCAGATAAAGAAGTCGGATATAATAGAAAGGTATTTATAAAACATTTTCCAGAGTTAGGGGAAATTCTCAAATTATTATAAATTGTAACAGAAGAAAGTAGTAACTCTTATACAAGCTTGCAAGATTGTATAGGCCATGACGGGATCGAACATGTGGCGTAAAAACCCTCATAATTATTTCGACTAAATCCATGGTAATATTATTTATAAAATGCAATATTTATATACGTTGGCGTTTCGCGCGTATTATTATTGAGAAGTACTTACTTCTGTTACCTTTTTATAGGAGAATAATATGAAATATAATATTAAATCTTTTGAATCAGATGTTCTTAATGAAAAATTTTCAATAGATGATATCAAACGGAATGTACATGGTTGGAAACAAAGTTCTTACAAAGAATTTGAGATAATCAAAAATGAAAAAAAGAGGATAATTTCAGGTGTTAAGCGTCATTCTGAATTATATGAGATACAATCCTTAATCAAGAATAATTTCCTTGATTACCTACCTTTATCTGAATTTAGTTATGGATATAGAAAAGACTCGTCCTATTATCAATATCTAGAACCACATGTTGGTAATAAAAGTTTTTTACGTTTAGACATAAAAAGTTTTTTTGATTCGATTAATAGCGTAACTTTAAAGAAAGTGATTGAGCAATATATTGAACAAGACGAAGACCTTGCGGACTGCTTATTAGAAATCTTTACAAAGAACGGAAAGCTTACTCAAGGTGCTATTACTTCTCCTGCGTTGTCTAATCTTGTATTTCGACAATTTGATATAAGGATTTTTAAATATTGTTCTAAACTTGGTATAACATACTCTAGATACGTCGATGATCTTTTATTTTCAGTAAAAGAAGCAAAAAATAATAATGGGCAAAAGTTAGGGAAAGGTTTTGTAAATAAAATATCTAGTATTTTAATTGATGGAAATTTCCGTTTAAATTATAGTAAGATAAAACGCAACAAAGAATTTATATCTTTAAATGGATTTGTATTAGGATCTGATATTCATCTATCAAGAAAGAAATTAAGTAGAGTAAAAACTATATTTTATTGTTTTAAGAACGATCTTCCAAGAGATGGGCAAATTTTTCTGCAACACCTTACTAATAAATATCAAATTAGTTTTACAGATATTTATTCATTCAGAAACTATATAGCTGGTTATCGTTCTTTTCTAATCAGCCAGCTTCCTTTTGATAGTGCAAGAGAGGTACCTTCTGAGCTGACCAAATACTCAAAAAGATATTTAAAATACATAGATAATTGTGAGAAAATCTTATTATTTTTAGAAGAAAAGACAGTGTTCCCTTAAATTAACACTGTCTTTTTTTCTGAAAAAATTCAATATAGATATTAAATTCAACTTTTCCCGTTATAGTATTGTTCTATAGTTTATAGTTCCTTGATATTTATTCATGTAGCTTACATTTCAGGCACATTATATTCATAGAACCCTCCAAAAATCCTTTCTTATCTTACTTATATTGTTAAACAAACATTGCATTACCTTATATTTAATAATATGGAATTTAGGTGACCTTTTATACTTCCTGTTCTTATATTATCTTTTTTATATTCCTAAAGTTAATATCTATATTATGTTGATTATCTTAACTTTTTACTTTTGCTTCTTCAATTAACTTAACAAGGTTATCAATAACTCCCTCTAAGTTTTCCTTTATCTCATGTTCCCAAATCCTTTTAAAGTGCCAATTATTTTGATTATAATATTCTTTTACTTCATTATCTCTCTTTTTGTTACGAGCTAATTTTTTATCCCAGTATTCTTGATTACTCTTCGGTCTATTTCCATGGAATTCACAAGCATGCCAAAAGCAAGAATCAATAAATATGGCGATTTTATACTTTTTAATGGAGATATCAGGTTTTCCAAATAATGATTTATCATTTTTCCTAAATCTAATTCCTCTTTTCCAAAGCTCACGGGAAACTCGATTTTCTAATTTAGATTGGGAACGAATCGCTTGCATGTTCTTTCTGCGTTGCTCTTTTGATATTGTATCCGCCATAAACATCCCTCACTTTCTCACTTCTCTCATTTCCCTTTTAAATCATTAAATATACCGTTGTATATAATATTTATAAAAATAAAGTTATTGATACATTATTAATAGCTATTCAATTTCGAATTCACTAAATTAATATTTATTTTAAATTAAAATGAAAGAGGATAGATTAGGTATCCTATCTATCCTCTCTTGCTACATTCCCTATATTAATAAACTGGGTTATACCTCACGAGATGTATTTTTTCTCTTTTATTAAGCCATCCCACTTAGTACAGTTGCTGATTCTTTTATAAAACCCTTCCAACAGTTTTCTTTTTTCGCCCACTGTGTAACGTTTTGATCACCAGCAGATTCTCTTAAATAATTTAAGGTATTATTAGCAATCGTTCGCACAATATCCTCCCACTTGTTAGAAAGAGCTTGTTGTTGCCATACCTCCATTAAATTTATTTCTTCTCCATATAAATGATTTAACATAGCTACTGTATAGTAAATTACATTTGCTCTATAACCCTTTAAGTTCATACCCTCAACGATTCTAGTCACGAATGTATTAATAATTTTTCTGGCAATAAGTCTCTTATAGTAGTCAGTATCGATATTTAGAATGTTTCCAGTTACTTCCCCTTGGTCATTAGTAACTGAACTTTGTTTCCAATATTGACTATTCAAATCCATAAAACGTTTGAAAGCTTCTTCTCCGCCTTTGCTTGATATATGTGGATAGCCTTCCCAAGACATAAAATACTTTGCCATCTCCACTTTTGTTATAACGTTCTCTTTTGGGTACATTTTTTTGAAAGCAGTTTGCTCCCTGCTCGTTGAACGTCTGTTAATATCCACCACATATTGCCCGCGTGCACGTTCAAAATACCACTTAGACTCTTCTTTACGATTATCTTGTATAGGAATCCAGACGTTACGAGAAAATTTTTCAATATCAGACATAAAGCGAGTATTAGCAAGCAAATCTGATTTATTAATTTTATTTTGAGTATTAGCATACTCCGAGATTTTTGCTATCATCTCATCCTCGAGTGCATGACGATCCATTTGAACATCATTCTTTTCGATTTCTTCAGATATATTTAATATAATTAATTTTGTCTGAACATAAACTCCATCTAAATCAACATTATTTTTATAAGCTTGATGTATAGAAGCTGTTGTTTGGCCACCATTGACAATTTGCCAACTTGTTAATGTTTTAATTCTATAGATACTAGAATCCCCAACTTGTTCAATATCTCCTGCTTTCGCAACACTTGAAATACCATTGTTATAAGCAACAAATAATTCACGTTGTCCCTCATCTTTTAAGGTATCTCGTATTCCTTTATTCGTACCTCCACGGGCTTGTAAAAAAGAACGTACATTTCGTTCAACTAACTTAGGGCCCCAATCATCATATAATTTGGCTAAAAGTTTTGCAGAAATAACACCAATATAACAATCAATTAGTCCCTTTTCAGTAATATTTGGCACATGCATCATTTGTAATGATTCACCATATTCAGTTTCAAAGCCAATATCAAATTCTCGTATCCCTTGCTCAGCTTCCGATAACTTAAAAACACGGTCCAAATCCCACACATGTACATTAACTGTTTCAACATTAGGAATAGTTAAATCAATTGGCTTATTCGAAAGATAAAACTTACTAGTAATCACATAAATATTTACTTCCTCAATTTCACCTTTTTTATCTACAATCATCTTTGTTACGTCATAATATTCCATTGAACGATCAGCTAACTTCATAATTTCCTCTGCATTTGTATAGAAGCGCTTCGCTTTATTTGCATACTCTCTTAAAGATGTCATACTAGCTACAGGCAATTCGTCTTCTTCAAAAAACGGCTCATATTCTACTACATACAAATTTAAAGTATTTATATCTTCCTGATATAAATAACCATTAAGCTGCGTCTTTAAATCTTTCTTAGCATAATAGATAATAGCTGGTTCATCCTCAGCACCTATAAAAGGTAATACTTCCTGTAAGAAAGGGGTTTGTCTGCTTCCTGCTACCCGTCCTTTTTTTTCAACAGTATCAATAAATTCATTCAAGAAATCTAGTTTTCTTTTAGTTTCATTCATTGTGAATCATCCTCATTTGTTCAAATTGAATATATCCTCTATCGGTGCCTTAAAGCTTTTACAATGTGACAAGTCAATTGAATATGAAACATTGTTGATACCGGTTGGTAAATCTCTTGAAATCAGTTTTGGAAACTCTTCTGCCGCATTGTATGCTAATTCCTCATGTACAAAGAAATGATTTTTATCATAATCATCGCTCATTACGCCAACCTCTAGTAGCAAATCTTTAAATTTAACTGCTAGAGAAGGTGCTCGATTAATAAGTTGCCCCTCTATTTCTTCAATAATATTTTGAAGAGATTTGCCTGTTAAATCATTTACTTCAACTTTTAATACATATAAAAATAATTTTTCAATAACTGGGTTAACCTCTAATTGTTTTTCATTCGAAATTTTAATTTCATCTCTTATTTTAGGTGAAACTGTTTTAATTTCTACTCCCCTACTTTTACTTACAAAATCGATCCGGTTCTTTAAAGGTCCTTTCCAATCTTTAATAATCAAGGGCGGCTCTTGTGGAAAGAATTCTAGCCATCTATTAATATAATAAAGCTCCCCAAATAACCCCATCTCTTCTTCAAGTGTTAATTTGGTATCAAATTTTCTTTTAAAGAAATTATGCCACCGATCTAGGATCTCATATACTACTGTATAAAGAGGTAACTCTTCTTCAACTAAAATATGATCAACTAAATTTTGTAATAATCGTTCGAAAATCTCTTCACTATCTTCCACAATTTGAGAGATTACTAGAAAACTTTTTTCTTTCAGTGGACCAATTTGTGAAAAATATTCTTGTCCTATTCCAATACCTCTCCATTTTGGGAACGATTTTAGCTGATCTTCATCCCAATTTTCATCTGTAATATCTATATAGATACGTCGTTGTAAATTCAACAAATCAATTCCAATAAATATAAATGGTTTTTGAAAGTAGATTGGTTCTAAACGGTAAATATCATCCGATTCCTCATTTTTTGATTGTTCAATAAGTAATTTGAATCTTTCTGAAATATTAATCACAATTATCTGCCCTTTCCAACTGTACTGTTTCTAATATATCCTCCTTCTTGATTTGTTCTTCTTTCATTATCAGCTAATGGCATCTCTACTATGTTGGGAAATGAGAATGCTAGACCTATTGGTACAAGGTTCTCATTAAAATCAATATCTAATTTTTTAAACGATTTGACTTGTGGATGTAATGGATAAATTAAAAGTAGTGGGTTCTCATTTTCCCTTAACTTTATATTTTCTTTTTTATCTTTAGTTCGATTTTCGATATCAATAAATTCTTGATTAGCTGCAACAATAGCACCTAAATCTACGACACTGATTCCTTTACTTTTATCCTGGTCAATGCTACGAATAACTGCACTTTCAATAGATAGTCTTCCTAAGTTTACCTTACAAGCTTTAACTCCGTTATCAATGGCTTTCTGGCTGTTTAATGTCGTCTTTGTTACATCTACGACGGCTACGTTAAAACTATTTAATAATCCTGCTTTATTCATCTTGTTAATATAATCTGCGATTTTTTTACTATTGACAATTCGTGCAGAAGAAACCGTTTTATATTTTTTTAAGAAATCAATGATATTCTGACTTGGAACATCCTTAACAATATGGTATTTCGTACCCTTTACAGTCGTTTTAAATTCTTGTTCTATACTATTAATAAGTTGAACCGTAGCCTCCATATTATTCATATAGAAATCTTTGTTTTTCTCAAAACTACGTGTTTGTTGCATAGTTCCTGTATAATTAATGGGCGACTCAGCTGTTCCCATTTTTGCTGGACTAGTAACTGTCATTGTATGATGAGTTAACATTTTTACTGCATATTCTTCTGGCGTTGAACCCTCATTTACAAACACTTCAAATTCTTCTCTTAACTCACTCATAACACGCGCTAAATATTGGAAGTTCTCAGCGATTTCTTGGCTAGTATAGATACGACATAAATCCATATAACCTTTGCGGAATCCAAACCATCGTCCCATCTGCATTAAAGTGTCATACATAGAACTACTGCGATAATAATAGGAAATCGTTAAACCCTCTAAAGTTAAACCACGCGATAACTTATTACCCCCAACTGCAATTACATATAACCCATTTTCCTTATATTTATCGTACTCAAGAGCATCTTCACTCTCTCCATTAATCTCCATAACTTCAATCTTTCCTGCTACAACTTTAATTTGTTTATATATTGCTTCCCAAGTAAGCGCACTGAACTCTTGTGACGATTCAAAGCTGCTTTGTACTTCTAAAAAATCACTGTAGTATAATTCACGTAGTGCTGTTATATATGTACTTTTTGAATTATAAATTACGTCATTTGATAATTTCTTATAGAATTCTTTAATAACACTACACATAGAGTTTTGAACATCTGTAAACCTAGATGTATGAATTAACATTGATTTATGCTCACTAACTTGCCCTCTTAAATTTCTAATAGCTGCAGAAAGTAAGAAAGCTAATATAGCTTCTTGCATAGACTGAGGAACTTTTGTAAATAATCCTGCATCTTCTTTTGTCCTTATTTCGTCTAATATAGACATGTCTTCTCTGCTTAATTCCCTAATAAACATCGGTTTATTGTCTTCTATATAACCAGTTGTATTGAAAAATTCATCTGGTCCACAATATCCTTTGGATTTAGGTAATGCAATAACAAAATCTTTTGGATATAAATCTTTTCCTACCTCAATATGATTTGCATCTGCCTTTATTAATAAATTGGCAAAGGGTGTAGCCGTATATCCCACATAAGATTTTTGATTAAATAAACTTAATAGTTCTCTAATGAAACGATTAATTTTACTAGGATCATCAGTTTTTTTACCAGAAGCGTCAACACTAGCTTGATCTGCTTCATCATCTATGACTAATACTGGTGGACTCATTTCTGAATGTTTAATGCTGTTTCTTAATAAGTCAATTAATTTAGGTAACACATCTTTTTGTTTTTTGACAACAAGCAATATTGGCTTATCTAAATTTTTAATACCAATTGCATTGTTAGTAGAAATATCCTCTTGTACTGTAGTCCAAGTTTCAATTTGTGTACCACCTGTCTTAACAAGCGCCACTCCTTGCTTTTCACCAGAGATACTATCGACAGTACCAACAACTTCTCTTTCCAAACGAAGTTGTGTTTGAGCACGTAAATCATTATGCATGCCAGCTAAAACAATTACTAGTTTGTATTCCACATCAAACGCTTTATTGATTAGCCCCGTAAAATTCGCCGTCTTTCCTGATTGTACATGGCCTAAAACTAGCCCTCTTTTATCAAATTCCTGTTTACTTCTCGGATTTCCAATACTCTTTAAAATCTCATTAGTTGTATTATCAATAGTTGCTACTGTATCATCCGGCCATTCCTTAATTTCTTTTAAAAACTTTTCATATCGTGGCCAAAAATAGGAATAAGTTGGATGTGTATCTTCGAACCAAGGCTCATTATCCTCACTCCTAATTGTACTTGCCTTCCGTACATTAATAGAACCATATCTCGAATAGGCCTCTAAAGATAAACTTTCCCAAACCTTTGGACTCAAATTATCATAAGCCATGATAATCTTTCCTTGGGCCACCTCCATTGCTTTATCTAAAGGTTTGTCAACACCAACATTTTTAAAAGCAGTGTATAGATCACCCACTGTCCGTAAATATTCCTCACGTATGACTTGATACATTTATATTCACTTCTTTCTCAATAATTGTTTTAATTATGGAAATCTCTATACCTTCAAATCCACTCATCATAGAGATTGTTTCTGCTACTTTTTCGATATTTATTTCAATACCTGTACTAAATAAAATTTCGGCATAATCAATTATTAATTTTTTTGACTTCTCATCAATCTGCAAATTTTCTTTTTTCACCATATTACTTGTCTTTAAAAGATTATTTGGTGAGCCAAGTTCTATTAGTTTAAGATATACATTAATTCTCTTTCTTATATCCTTATCAACAGTTTTAAGAATTTCCGTTAATACTGGATGAGTTCTATTTAAAACGTAAGCACTATTTATATCATCAGTAGCAAGTTCCCAAGTATTTAAAGTACCTTTAATCTTCTCCCCTGTTCGATTAGCTTTCGTCCGATACAGCATAATCTCTTGCGATATCTGTCTATAATATTTTGCAATGGCTTGTAAATCCTCTTTAGCTTCATCTGGAACAGAGATTGTGGATTTTTTTACATCAATTTTCCAATCCTCATCTGCTTCATTTGAAAACTCTATTTTAATTCTGACTAATTCTGAGGGGACATCTTTTGGAAACATACCAAACCAATCACCGAAACTAACCATTCGATTCTCCCTATAAATATAAAAACCCTGTTGGTCACGCCATCCTTTTACTCCACCTGCATATTTATAATCCACCTGATTAAAAGTTTGTGGATGAGGCAGTACATAAGGTGTAATTCTAACCAGTTTTTTATTCACTCTTATAATTTGCTCTTCCCCTTCGATCCTTCTTGGGTTCCCTTCTAAAAAAGGATCCCACGGATATAGAGCGTTGCCGTTAATCGTTATTAATAGCTCTTTATCCAGCATTACATGAAAGACCATTTCTAAATACTTGTGTATACGCTTTACTTTAGAATAATAGCTATCCGGTTTTAATACTTTATGGGTACCATATCCGCAAAAACGATCAAGTCTATCTATAAAAACAATAGTTCCACTATTCCCCTCTACTTGGCCAATTCTGTTTTTTATTTCGTTAGGAATCGATTGATATAGGAGCCATTCATTTTTATCACTGACATAATCTAAATCCCAACATCGTTCCGAAATTATGCCGTCTTTTTTTGTAAGGACACATAATCGTTTTCCCATAGAAAATGATGCTGTTTTTAACCCCATTCCGAAACGGCCTAACTCTGCCTTAGCTCTCTCTTGTCTAGGATCTTTTGAGCCAATTGTCATTGCTTGTTGTAATTCCTTGTCTGACATACCTATTCCATTATCTTCTATTCTGATATAACCATTTCCCAAATCGTATTCAAATTCAATATGAACAGAATCAGCTTTTGCATCAACGCTATTATCAACAATATCCGCGATTGCTGTTTGTGCATTATATCCAATATTTCTAAGAGCTTGAATAACAGGAGCTGCAGACGGTTGTGTGTAAACTGTATCCATAATTCCCACCTATTTTTTTACTTTAATATTATTCTAACAAATTTAAAAAAGAAAAACAGCAAACCACTTTCAATGGATTGCTGCTTTTATACTAGTTAAATTCATTTTTTAGATAATGAATAGGTTCTTCTCCTAAATAATACAGAATTTGTTCAGCCATTGCTCGAGCCATTAATGGTGGCACTGCATTACCAATTTGCTGGTATTGCTTATCCTTAGATCCTTTAAAAACATAATCGTCTTTAAAAGATTGTAATCTTGCAGCTTCTCTTATACTTAAAGCAACTGCCTTTGTAGGATGTTGCCACATAGACTTTCGAACATTAATAACCGTTGGAGACGGGATATCATAATCTAATCTTAAATAGACTGTATTTTGAGTCCTAGAGGCATCTGTATATGAAACTTCTTTAAGCTCCGCCGATAAACTATGGAAATTCTTACCTTCATTTTTCTTTATTTCCTCAAATCTTTTTCTACTTAAAGGTTCACTGGCTGTATTGATATGATTATAAAGTATATTTTTGTTTATTTCAGAGCGATAATATTTTTGCATTAATGTTTTATTAAGCGCAACATTGTAAGGTAACTCATTTTCCTCAACATTCTGGC
>Ga0268252_1001333_pt1 | contig 14287 bp, 10 predicted proteins | sample AgamicMgSfrz_FD_200244 | JGI IMG/M metagenome (GOLD analysis project Ga0268252, IMG submission 200244) | Agave microbial communities from Guanajuato, Mexico - Mg.Sf.rz (v2) (version 3) | ecosystem: Host-associated > Plants > Phyllosphere > Phylloplane/Leaf | place: Guanajuato, Mexico | collected... | reverse complement strand
TTCACCTTGTCCAGCGTTAGCGGTAATACAATATTCTCTGCAACCGTCAAGGTGTCCAGCAGATTAAAATCCTGAAAGACAAATCCGAGTTCCCTGCGCCGGAACATGGCGAGTTCTTTTTTTCTCAACTCAAAAGGATTCTTGCCGTTAATGAGTACTTTGCCCGAACTGGGTTCATCTATCGTAGAGACCATATTCAGCAACGTCGTTTTGCCACTTCCTGAAGGACCCATAATGCCAACAAACTCACCCTGTTTGATGGTCAGATGAATGTCGCTAAGGGCCTGAGTTTGTACTTTACCCTGGTATATTTTATTCAGTGCCGAGACCTGTAACATCTCCATAAATTATTCCCCTCCAATGTAGCCAGTCTTATTGTTCTGATAACTTATTCTTATCGTAACCGACCTCCCGCACCGCTGCTATCGAATAACCTTAAACTTTCCTTACAACAGCTTTAAGATTATGTTCCCCTTTCACTGCAACTTTTTTATCCACAAAAAAACACCTCGCCCTCAGGCAAAGCGCTCTACTTTTGATTCGTCCAACTGAAGCGGACCAGCGTTCCTTCGTCCAGTTTTGAGAATAGTTCAACCCGGTTACCCAGACGTGCACTGATTTCGCGGACAAGATATAACCCCATCCCGGTGGACTCATGATACTGCCTCCCCCTCTCCCCTGTGTAGTAAGGATTAAACACGCGATGAATGTCTTCCGCTGATATACCGATTCCTTCATCCTGAATGTCCAAAACGGTGCGTTCTCCCTGAACGTAGGCGGTCATCATGACCTTTTTGCCAGATCTGCTGTCCGAGTAGTTAACGGCATTGGTCAAAATTTGGGTAAACATAAAACGCAGCCATTTGGCATCACTGTATATGTGGAGCTCCTCTTCAATCCGGATGTCCGGTGTGATACCTTTGCGAATAAATAAGCGACGATTTTCAGCAATACTCCCTCGGATCACTTCACCAAGAGAGAGACGTTCAACACGAAAGTCTCCTTCAAACTGCTCCAATCTGGAAGAATGAAGGACCATCTCCAGCCCTTTGCGCATTTTGTCCAGTTCATCCTGAATGCTGCCAGCTGTCTGATCCTCCACATCCTCCAGTGTTAATTGAATGATCGACAGTGGTGTCTTCATCTGATGAACCCAACGATTCATGAATACGACCTGCTGCTCATTTCGAGTACGCAATTTGCCCATTTCTTGCTGCCGATTTCGCTCTTGTTCGTGGAGTAACCCTTTCATGGCTTGGGCCACTGGAGCATTACCCAGCTGCTGAAAAGGTTCCATGACCAGTTGCTTTGGCTCTTGAAGTGCACGATAGACTTGATGGAGCTGAGTATAACGCACCATCAGATACACGATGAAGATAACCGTACTGATCAAAATACCGTACAGGACAATTCGAATAGGACGAGCCTCGCCCGAAAGCCAGTAGACCGAAGAGACTAACAGCATCTGAAGCAAATAGAAGCCAACCAGGGGTAACTGGTCTTTCAAGAAAAGTTTCATTGAAAGTCCTCCTTAGCATTGTCCCCCAAATCGAGTAAACGATAGCCCGCTCCCCGCACCGTCTCCAACAACTCCTCTGCATCCAGATCCTTCAGCTTGCGGCGAACACGGGTAATATACACATTCAATGTATTATCATCGATAAAGTGCTGGTCTTCCCACATCAGATCAAGCAAACGCTCTCGGCTGACCACCCGCCCTGCCTTACTCATTAGTGCTTCAACCAGTACAGCTTCCTTTTGCGTCAGCTCCACAGTCAAATTATGATGCTCGAGTACAAACCTCTCGGGATACAGTACCATGGGTCCATTCCGGACTTTTAACTCTTGCTGCGCTGCAGCATATGTGCCGTACGCCCTACGCAGCTGGCTTCTTACCTTGGCCAAAACCACCTCATATTGAAAAGGTTTGGTAATATAATCATCCGCACCATGTTCCAGCGCCATAACCTGATCCATACCGCTGTCACGTGCTGATATAAATAAAATGGGACATATGGAATGCGTGCGGATCTGCCTGCACCAGTAGTAACCATCAAATTGCGGAAGGTTGACATCCATGAGGACCAAATCCGCACCGACCTTCAAAAAATCATCCAATACTTGACGGAAATCATCCACGACATGCACCTGGAAACCATTTCGGTTGAGATACGATGTCAGCAAGCCTGCGAGCTTGGCATCATCTTCAACTAAGAATATTGATTGCATTGCAAAACCTCTCCTTCCGCATAACGTCCTGTTTACATCTAGTTAACCATTCTAGACGGAAATGGCTCGGAAATAAAGGGTCAGACGACGAGACGACCTCGCTTCTCCGCAAGACCAATGGTGGCTTCCACTCCCGAATTGAATTCAAGAAAGTCCTGTTCCACCCCATCGCTAAAAATGACCCCATCTTCGGGCATTTGCGATACGATCCGCAGAGGCTGCTTCTGATGAACCTGACCAAATACCAGGTTGACTGCTGTTGTCCGGCTCGGGAACGGTTCACGAACTGTAAAGTACAAATAAGGAGCATCCCACCCAAAGTTCTCCGTTTGATTTTCCGGTCTAACGGGACTTACCTGGTTAAGACCATCCATGATGTGCATATGTTTCCATGCCTCAGAACCCACAATGCCGGCTGCGCCAGCCAGCACACTCTTGAACCATCCCGTCGATCCGAGCCCTGTCGAAACAATAATACCGCTCGATGACTGCTGTTCTACCGATGAACCCAAACGGACTTCATACCGAGCTGAGACATGGGTTTTCCGACCAATGAAAAGATCGTTAACCCCGTACAGAAACTGCCCGTCATTCAGGACTACTTTTGCCAAAGTCACTTCTTTCAAAGAACGCTGCTTGCGCATGACATCCGGGATAATCATCTTCAGATCCTCCACCGTAAAAGGAAGAAGCACTCCATCCCATCGCATGGGATCGGGATTCACGCCGATGAGCGGCTGTTCCGTCACATATTTGAGCGTATTCGCCACCAATCCATCCTGCCCTACTACCACAACGATGTCCTGTTCTCCGAATATAAAATTGGGCACATGTTCCCGGTCTATGGTCTGCACCCGCCCGAGCTGACCCAGCTGCTGCTGGGCCTGCTGCACGGCATATCGATAACGTCGATCCTCCTCCATATAATCGCTAAAATCGGCACCAAGACGTTCAATATAAAACTGGGCCTGCTGCACCGTGTTATAACGCACCACCAGTTCTTCCAATCTCGTTCTGCGTTTGACCAGAATCAGTTTGGCATCGCCAAGATGGTTTGGGTCAGTCTGTTGTGTATGTGAGGATTTATTTGAATGTCCCAGCCTCATCGTGCATGGCCTCCCCTCTCTCTTCCTGGTGTCGACATCAATCCTTGCAGCAGATCGGGCGAAATGTTGAGCTGACCAATTTTCCCCGCATTCTCTGCGAGTTCCTGAAACGCCAGCGCAATCAGTTTATCCGAATTCATTCCCATATGGGCCATCGCCTGGAGCACATTTGGTTCCACATCCTGCAAAGATTTCATAACCGCGGCAATTTCATAGGCTTTCGCATCAGCTTCGGCATTTTGGTTGGCAATAGTCAATTCAATGAGCTGCTGTTTCCGTTCCTCCATGGCCGTGTTGAATTGAAGCTGCTCCTGCTCCATTTCATTTTCCTTTTGCTTGACCGAACGCTCAGCCTGTAATTGGGTCTCTCTGATCTGCTGCTTTTTCGTTTCGACGGCTATTTCCGTATTGAGTTCGTTTTCCTTCACTCGTCGCTCCTGCTCAATGGAGGCATTGCGGCGCACATATAATGCCTCATCTGCTTGTCGTAAAATTTCTTCCCGTGCTTGTGCCTCCAGTGCTCGCATCGTTTCTTTATTCGGCAGAATGGCCAGAATCGACAGACTCATCAGTTCCACGCCCAGTTTCTCAAGCTCCTCACTTTGCACCACTTCACGTTTCATGCTGCTTGCCAGCCGTTCACTGGATTGAATGGCCTCCTTAAGTGGCATCTGCTCCAAATGCTTCTTGGTTAATACTTTGGCAGTCGTAATCACACGTTGATCGAGCTTGCCGGGATCGTCAGAGATATACTTGTTCTTCCGTAAATTGTAGGTGTAATTTAAGCTTTGCGTTATTTTCAAATAATCCACGATGCGGTAGCTCAATTGGCCCTGAACCGTCACCGTTTGATAGTCTGCCGTAATTTCTTCGAACATAAAAGGAACATCCACGGATGATACAGGCAATACAACAACCGATGTTGTTGGCTCGTAATAATAAAAGGACAATCCTACGCCCTCGCGCTGTACCTTGCCATTTTTAATTTTCATTACATATTCACTGGGTTGAAACTTCACGAATCGGAATCCAAACATCGCTCATTCCCCATTTCTTAATATTGTCATTATGATATTATCGAAATGATATCAAACACTTTCGATAATGTCAATATGACATTAATGATTTCTTTTATACATAAAAAAAGACCCACCTCTTGGCCGCAGCCTTAAGACAGGTCTGTTTTTCATTTATTTACGTGCAAATGTATACTTCGGTCTTACCGATAGAATGTTCCAAGATCATTTTCAAAAAACGGTGATTTTCAATGGCTCCACTATTTCAATATAAAAGTTCCATCATTCTGGCTACGACAACAGCACCTTGTGCACGGTTAGCCGTCTGTTTCGGAGCGAAGCTTCCATCAGGCATGCCCTTCAATAATCCTAACCGCTGCATGGAAGACACGGCTTGCTTCGCATAATCTGCAATATCTTCGTTATCGCTGAACTCAGCACCAGTGAATACATTCGAACTGGAAGTTCCATCTTGCTTCGCAGCTTGCATGGCACGTTCAAGTATCACTGCCATTTCTTCACGAGTAATGCGTTCATGGACTCCGAAAGATCCGTCAGGGCGTCCCTCAACAATGTTCATCTCCAAACCAAGACGAATCGAATCCGTATACCATTGTCCTTCGGTTATATCACTTAGCGAGGATACGGTTGTGTCTGGAACATGAGAGTCACCAATTCCCTGCATAACCATATGCACGAATTGGGCTCTGGTCAGTTCTTCCAGCGGGTCGAAACGGTTCTCGGACATCCCTGATACGATCCCTTTACCATACAGACTCATTACTTCATTTACCGCCCATGAATGTGCTTGTATATCCGTCAGAGGCACATGCACCTCAACCATAACGAAGGAACCGGATTGAAGGGGCTTGAACGTCAGTACCTGTGTAGTCTCATTATACGCTGAATACTTGACTGGCCTCATCTGACCATCGGGCAAAATGGATTGCACAACGGGAACCGTATCCTCTGCCCCCGATTTAGCCATACCCGCTAATGCTATCTCAATGGCTCGATCCGTCCAAGGATACACTTCACCATCCACCAACAGATTCACGTCGATAATGGAATGATTACCGATCGCCACTCTTTGCAGCTCGGATAGATTCGAAGTGGACCCTTTCGATATTACCACATCCAGTGTTTTGGCAGTCGCAGCATAGATCCCCTGAAGTGCTTTCATTGGTATACGTACCGATGTCTGATCTACTGTCAGCTCCAGTGACTGTACCGCCTGTGTCTGAACCCATGCTGCGAGTGAACTCACAGGCAATTGGAACGTGACAGCTTGGTAAGGCTCAGCAATGTCTGCAATGATATGCAGCTGTTGGTTTCCAGGGTCCAGCCCTTTAGCCAATTGTATCAGCTGCTGTTCATTCAGTTGAACGGAATATTTCCCTTCCCAGACCAAAGTTCCTTTAAAAAGGTTGGAACCCTTTTCTGTCTGTTGTTCGGTTTCAGGTGCAGGTACGGTAACTGCCGGACTCCCCGAAGAGGATGGCTGTGACGGCTGGCTTGGCTGCGACGGTCCAGGGGCTGACTCTTGCCGTACCAACTGATGCATGGCCTCTTTTAATGCGGTGTCAGCTTGACTGATATTCTCTACTGAAGCTTCAATATCATCCATCCACTCTAGGGCTGTGTCCAGCACCTTTGCAAATCTGCTCCAACTTGTAGCCGTATACTGATGCTGCTGCAGCTTCGAAGCAGAGTCCACGGTCATCTGAAGAGCAGATTTGTCCGCAGGGAACGTTCCATATGCCTCAAAATCCATGAAACCTACCCATGTCGAACCGGCCGTGATGGTAACCCGAATATAACGCGCCTGAGTGTTTTCGGGCAGAATGTGTCTTGGACTGGTGGATACCACAACATCACTTGTGGTATCCACCACCGTGACGTAATTTTCATTGTCTTCAGATACTTCGATTCTGTATTTTATGCCTCCACTCCACATGGACATTTCTAACTTACGGATATTGGCAGCGGCGCCGAGGTCCACTTGCCACCAGCTGCCTACACTTTGATCGGTTCCCCATGATGTATTCGGGTTGCTGTCAATCGCTCCTTCTGGCGAGTTGTTCTGTCCGCCGCCCGTTCCTGCACTTGTGGAAGCTCTTGCTGTCTTCCCCGTTGTTAGGGCTTCGAGCAGAACCAGGTCACGACCCGCTTGTTGAAGCTGTTCCCATGCTTGATTGACTTCAGACTGGATGGCATCGGGCTTGTCTCTCACCACAATTGCTGCCTGCAACGCGGACTGCAATAGGTTCCAGCTCCGATAAGTATACGATGATTCACTCTCCTGCTGCGTCTCTTCAATGAGCTGTACCAGCAGGGTTTTGTCTACATCAGACAATCCCTTAATGGCTTTGTCCAAACTTATCACTGCCTGATCCACTTCGGTCTGGGTCGCTCCTGGATCAGCCAGTACTTGTTTGGCCTTGGCGAGCGCTTTGCTAAAAACGGTCCATGTTGCGGTTGACCAATCTGCTTCATGGAATGATCCTGCTTCTGCAATCTTGTCTTCAAGGGTCTTCCGATTGGCAGGGATAACCTCAAGCTGCTCCATAACGGCTTCGAGTGCTGCTGCGGCTTGGTCGGTCTCCTGTTGTGTCAGAATCTCTGAAGTATAGGCTTTGTGATATACGTTCTCCGCTGCCTGAATGGCTGGTGCCAGGGTTATCCAGCTGGATGGTGTAAAATCAGAAGCCACCAATTCGCTTCCACGTTTAATGGCAGCCCATAAATGCTGGCGGTCTGCAGGCAGAGAATCCATCCCTCGTTTGTACACATTCAGTGATTCCAAGGCACGACCCTCGAATGAGTACCCACCATTGGCAGGATATTCATCATAGTCGAACATGGCATGGTTCTCCCATGCATCTCCCTCCGAAGCAATCCAACCCACATTCGCGGCAATCCATGCCGGCTCCCAGTAGAAAAAACCCGCTCCGCGTCCATCAGGAACTTCTGCAATCATATCCATAATGCCGGCAATGGCATCATGCTGACCTTGCACCGTAGCCGGGAACGTTGCGCCCCCCACATGAAGCGCCTCTGGACTGCCAATAATGTTGCCGTGGGCATCTCCATTTTTGTAGGAAAACGGATATGATGTCTCGGCAATAATTACTTCTTTATTATATTTGGCGGAGACTTCATTCATCGTCTGTCGTACGTCTGCGAAGGTTCCGTGCCAGAACGGATAGTAGGATAGCCCGATAATGTCATAATCCAGCCCGCGCTTCTCCACTTCTCCGAAGTACCAGTCAAACAGCTCCGGTTTGCCGCCTTCAGCCAGATGGATCATGATCTGAACCTGATCTCCCCCATCGACGGCGCGCACTCCATCTACACCACTCTGCAGCAAAGCAACATTCTCATCAAAATTCACATTGCTGTTCAAGCCATTCAGAACACCACTGTTAATTTCGTTTCCGATCTGGACCATGTCTGGCATGGCGCCTGATGATTTCATCTCACCTACAACCTCAGAAGTATAATCGAATACTGCCTTTTTCAATTCGTCAAAGGACAAGCCCTCCCAAGCCTTTGGCCGGAGCTGCTGACCTGGGTGAGCCCACTCATCGGAATAATGGAAATCGAGCAGGATCTTCATTCCCTTTTCCTTCACACGTTTGGCCAGTCGGATCACATCTGCTTTATCATTATATCCACCTGACTTCTGAGGATCATTCCACAGTCTGAGACGGACATAGTTCACACCACGGTCCTTAAGGATGTCGAGCAGATCCCTTTCCGTCCCATTGCTGTCCAGATATTTACCTCCATTGTCTTCAATTGCCGTTAGGGTTGAAATGTCCACCCCACGTACAAAATCATCCCGGTATCCCCCAACCTGAATGTCAGCCACCGGTTGAGTAGGCGCTCCATATACATCACCTGTCACGGTGAAGCTTCCAGCTGAAGCATACTGGGATGGATCTATCGCGTTCCATGACACTGGAACATCTGCCGTTTTTCCATTTGGATAATGAGCCTGCACTTCAGCAGGCATTACGGGCGCAATCCCTTTTAATGTGGAAATGGTAAGCGGCGAATAAGACGTAATTAATTCTGGATTAAGCCCCTCTTCCTGCCCCCAGACTTTCAGCTCGGCAATGCCTGGCCACCAATCCGGTCCAGCATAATAAGGAATGGTGATCTTCACATATCTCACGTCATCAGCCTGAAAACTCACCTTCGCCGTGTCTTGGGCTGTTTCGTTCGCTCTCTCATCTGCACCTGTAGTCCATTGAACGCCATCTGTTGACACTTCAACATGGTATTTCACAACCTGGCCTTTATCTTTCCAGGTCAGTTCAGCTCCTGACACCTGATACGTACCTCCCAGATCGACCATTAACCAATGAGGATGACCCGCTTCATTCCTGCTGTCTGCACTCCATTGGGTATCCGCGTTGCCGTCCACGGCATGTTCCTTGTTACCACCGTATTGCAGATCCTCCGCACTAACGGTAACCTGTTTATTCAATGCAACGTTCACTCCGGCCGCCGCAGCTGGACGTACCCAGAAGCCCAACTCACAGAACAGCATGAATAAGACCAGACAGCCGCTTATGTATTTCTTGTTCACTCTTGAACTCCCCCTTTTTTCGATTGACCTGAACATGACGTAATCATTGATGAAATCTATATTATTGTAAGCGCTTCACTATAGCTTGGGACACGGTAATATCCAAAGGAAACAGCAGTTATTTCAAACAGTTTAATGTCCTGGCTGTTATCTGAACAATTAAGCCTGATCGACTCCCCTATGTAGAACTGTTCCATAAAGCAAAAAAACCTGCCCCTTTGCCTAACAGGCATCCGGGACAGGTGTGACTATTTATATTTTTCCATCCGATTGGACCGGTTCAACGTATCCTATTCTGAACGAGGATCCGTACCTAATGCTTTCCATGAATAAATCGATTATTTGTCAAGTTTCAGTTCCAGTTGAACCTGGATATCATTCTCGGTAGATAACACGACAGAGTGTGGGTTCTCCATACCGAAGTCTTCGAAGGTTACCGTTGTCGTGGCAGACAGCAATACCTGGTCATTTTCATATGCGGCCTTAGCATCAAATGTGACCTCTTTTTCGACGCCTTTAACCGTAATGGTGCCGTTCATTTTAAAATCAGCTGTTTGTCCTGCAGTCCACGCCGCAGGTACGCCTTCAAATGAAGTTGCGGTAAAAGTCGCTTGCGGATGCGTGCTAACATCGAAGAAATCAGCTTCTTTCACGTGACCATCGCGCTGACCGTTACCCGAATCAATTCCGCTCATCTCGATCTGGCCTTCCGCTTTCATCTGGGAAGCATCGTCTACATTAATTGTCCAGGTTCCACTTACCTGCTCGTCCACAAAATTGACGGTCTCCTGTGATGTCGTTACAGAGAAATACACCTTCGAGCCTTCGCTGATTGTCCAATCTCCGTTCAATTGCTCCGCGCTGGCTGCTTCATTTGCAACAGCTGTACCTGTGCCTGCATCCGTTGTGGATGCTGCTGTGCTCGCTGGAAGTACCTGCTCGATATCCACGTTGTTACCCATATAACTGTTAGCGAAATAGTAACCTCCGCCCCCAAGAATTGCGATTGCGGCCACGCCGGATATCACCCATGTTTTTGTCTTTTTGTTCATCTCTATCTCCTCCAATTGGTCATTGTATAGGTTGGTTGTTGCAAGAATCTTATCAAGCCAATGTGTCAGGATGACGTCAAAGGTGGATGAAAGCCTCATTTTTTTTCTGAAAATATTTGCCTAATTGGCTTTAGGCACCGGCTCATGTAAAATCAGTACACAAGCTTATGTCGTGAAAGGAGATTCCTTCTTGAAATCCATACTTATTGTCGAGGATGAGCAAGCGATTGCACGCGTGCTGGCTGCTTATCTGAGAAAAGCGGGTTTTGATGTCCGTCATGCCGCAGATGGACCCACTGCTCTAACTTTATTTGATTCTGACGTACCTGCCCTGGTCCTGCTTGATGTAATGCTGCCAGGGATGGATGGTTGGGATCTGCTGCGGGTGATTCGTGAAAAAAGTCCTTGCCCTGTCATTATGCTAACCGCACTGGATGACATCCAGGATCGTCTCAACGGGCTGAATGCTGGGGCTGACGATTATATGAGCAAACCCTTCGTGCCGGAGGAAGTGGTTGCAAGAGTTAACGCCGTACTTCGCCGCAATCCACATTGGACCGCGGAAGGGGAAGGCAAACGTTATTTTGGCAATCTGGTCATTGATCTGGCAGCCAAACAGGTGCTGCTGAATGGTGCAGAAGTGGCGTTAACCCCTCGTGACCTTTCGCTGCTCATGTTTCTGTCCGAATATCCCAATCGAACGTTCACCCGGGAGCATCTCATTGAACAAGTATGGGGCTTGGATTATGACGGAAGTGACCGGGCTGTGGATCTTTCCATTAAACGGTTGCGTCAGGCCCTCTCCCACTGGCTGCCAGAAACAGGAGAAATCCGGACTTTAAGGGGAATGGGGTATCAATTTTGGATCGCAAACTAAGCCGCAAAGCGCCTAAACGAAAAACATCCATTCTCTCCTATTGGACGCTTCAATATTTTCTGATCCTCTGCATCGGATTCATTATTATTGTTGCGGGGGCACTCTACTGGATCAGGACAACTTCCCTCGAGAAAGGCCTCAAAACCGCTGAGCTTCTGGGCCTCGAGATTGCGGAGAAGGTATCCGGAACCGAGAACAGACTGCATATCCCTCCTGATCTGGACAGACTGGTGGACAAACGTACCAAGCTTTTTAATACCGATAATCATTTTTGCATCATGATTCTCGACAACAACAACCAACTGATCTATTCCAAACCGAAAATGACGCAGCAGGAAGTCTACACCAGACTGTCGGATGACCTGCTGGAGCCGCGAAACCATAAATTTGCTGGAGTTACCGTCAATGTAGTGGATGCCGATCAGACGCTGGGCAAGGTATGGGTGATGCAATCCAAAAAAGCCATTACTTATAGTTCAGATACACTCCTGATCGTTGGTCTGCTGTTTGCCGCCCTAATCCTGTGTGGCTGGTTTACGATCTATCTCCTGTCCCGCAAACTGTCCAAACCCATTCGCCAGGTTGCGCATGCTGCTGAGCAGATTCGATCCGGCAATTATGATGTAAACCTGAATCTGGACACCAGGGAGCAGGAAATGAACGAACTCGTCAATTCCTTTCGCGAGATGTCCCTGCGATTACAGCAGCTGGAGGAATGGCGTAATCTCTCACTGGCAGGCGTTACCCATGAGCTGAAAACCCCAGTTACCTCCATCAAAGGACTCGTTATGGCTGTGCGAGATGATATTGTCAGCCCGCAGGAAGGCAAGGAGTTTCTTGATATCGCATTAAAAGAATCCGAGCGTATGGAACGTATGGTGGCTGACCTTCTGGACTATAATGCCATGAGTGCAGGCAGTGTTGCCGTACGCCATGAGCGCGTCGATCTGAATCTGCTGGTTGGGGAGATTATTTACCAGTGGAAAATCGCTTACGAGGACCAATCGCCGGAGGTTAAAATGCATGTACCTGCGGGGGCACTGTATACGATCGGCGATGCATTGCGGATTCAGCAAATTATCGTCAATCTGCTCAATAACGGTTTGCAGGCCACAGCTTCTGGGCAAACCACGCTGTTCGATATTCGCCTGCGTGCCGAAGAACAATATCTCTTCGTGGACGTGCAGGACAACGGCACGGGCATCGCCGAGGAAGATCGATCCAAAATATTTGAACGTTTCTACCGTGGCGAGATCAAAAAACGCCGGACTCGGGGATTGGGACTTGGGCTCACTTACAGCCGCCTTCTCGCTCAAGCGCAAGGTGGAGATCTCACCCTTACCTCTAGCAGCCCCAAGGGAAGTCAGTTTACCCTAAAACTGCCACGCTGGAAGTCACCTGATGCGACGACTTTGGAAAAAGGATACCGTTCACCCGTAAATGCTTAAAACATCTGTAACAACAAAACAGCCCGGCCGGGTTTCCTGAATGAATACCTGGCAGGGCTGTTTCGTTATATCCATTTATAATTTATTTGGAAGACAGTATAGATTTGGCTCCGCTTTTAAGTAGATAACAACCGTGGCATATACTCATCATACGCATCCGTTATCAATTGTTCATGCAGCGGACTGTCCGCAATAATCGCTTTCCGCTTGGCTTTGAGCACGATCTGCTCCACATCCGCGAAGCTGCACCCTTTCAACTGTTTGCACATATATGCTTTCAGGTCCGGCTGATGCTCGAACTGTCCGACCAGTTTGTTGATATATCGCTGTCTGCTCTCTTCATCCGGCATGCCATACGTTATTTTGGTATCAAATCGACGCCAGACGGCATGATCCAGTTGCGTTTCCAAATTGGTGGCTGCCACCAGTACGCTATCGCCTTCGAATTCATCCAGACACTGCAATAAGGTGTTAACCACCCTGGCCATCTCTTTCACCTCATCGTTACTCTCCCGGGTACGGCCAATGGCATCGAACTCATCCAGAAACAGGACACAGGGATTCATTCGTGCATACTCAAAAAGTTTGCGTACGTTCGTAGCTGTCTCTCCCAAATGGCTGTGAATAATCGCATCCAAACGTACAAGAACCAGCGGGAGATTTAGCCGAGAGGCCAGATAAGATGCCGTTAATGTCTTCCCGGTGCCGGGAGGACCAAACATGACCAATTTGTTCGGCATGGGAACATCATGTTCCACAAAGCGTTCTTTCATATCGAGGATGGTCAGGAATTCTTCGATGACACGTTCGTTCTCTTGTGAAAATATAATGTGCTTCACTTTGCGTGCGCACTCTTTCGGTGAATAAAAAGCGGCCATATCCATTCCCTTGGCACGGGGAATACGATTTATATGATTGGTTTTGCTCATGCTTTGACTACTCTCCTTCGTTCATGCCAGGAGAGTAAACTGCGAATCTCCGAGCTTATGTTGGTTCTTATCGAACTTCTCTTTTAATCGTAATAATTACTATTTAATAATAACATACGACTGTCTTTTTGCAAAGTTTATGTTCTTAGATCCTGCGATAAGGATTGTAAACCCACAGCACATGTTGCATGCTTTGCCCAAATTTGCTATTCTAAAAGTGCATCGTTGTGTATAACGCAAATAAGCCCTCTTTATTAAGAGGACACAAATGTTCCGATCAGCAAGCGGCAACTTGCAAAATCGGGATTTTCCTTTATACCAACGATAATAAAACTCAAAGTGAGGTTATTAATCATGGCAAAAGACGTATTGTGTGAAGTAAATTCCTGTGTTCACTGGGCTGAAGAGAACAAATGTAATGCTTCTTCGATTTACATCGTGAGTCACAGTTCTCAAGAAGCAAGCAAGTCTGCTGAAACAGACTGCAAAACTTTTGAAGTAAAATAACAACTTAGTCAACGTTGGAAGTTAAAGGAGCCCTGGCCGGTTCCTTTTTCTTTTTGTATTGTAACAAGAATGATAATTATTATCAAGCCCTTTTCTCCAAAATCGTTATTCCTCTGTCAGGATGCACATTACACTGGCCGCCCACGTAAACTACGAGAGCAGTCAATCTGCCCATGAACGATTAGAACCAAGAGGTGAATAACGATGCCTGTTAAAAGTGGCAAGCAGTACATTGAACGAATTAATACCCAGACTGTCCCCTGCTGGTATAAGGGAGAACTTGTTACGGGTAAAAGATCAGAACATCTTGCTTTCAAAGGTCTTATGGAGACGCAAGCACAACTCTACGACATGCAGTCAGATCCGCAGCTTGCAGGCAAGATGACGTATGCATCACCCTTTGACGGCAAACCTGTGGGGCTATCATTTCTGCCGCCCACCACAGTTGATGATCTGCGGAGACGTCGTGAAGCGATGAGCATCTGGTCAGGCACTCATCATGGGTTTCTGGGTCGGTCACCCGATT
>Ga0268252_1001332_pt1 | contig 14294 bp, 13 predicted proteins | sample AgamicMgSfrz_FD_200244 | JGI IMG/M metagenome (GOLD analysis project Ga0268252, IMG submission 200244) | Agave microbial communities from Guanajuato, Mexico - Mg.Sf.rz (v2) (version 3) | ecosystem: Host-associated > Plants > Phyllosphere > Phylloplane/Leaf | place: Guanajuato, Mexico | collected... | reverse complement strand
ACCATCTACTTGAAGAACTGCTTCTCTAAGCGGAATAACATCCTCCTCATGAAGAACATGGTCAAGCGTTGCATGAATTGCTTCCGCTCCAATGCTCCATGCCATTTTTACAACAAGAAGTGAAACAGCTAATCCTGCAATCGGATCAGCGTATACAAGCCAGTCTATACCAAGCTTACCACCGATTATAGCTGCACAAATACCGATTAAAGCTGCAATTGAAGAAAATACATCCGAACGGTGCTCATATGCATTTGCAATAATTGCATCACTATTTACCCTTTTCCCTAATCGGAATTTATATTGAAACATTCCTTCTTTCACGACGATTGAAAGAACAACAGCAAAAATCGTAATTCCTTTCGGCGGTTCTAGTTCTTGCGAAAAAGCTTTTATAGATGAAATCGCGATTTCGAGTCCCACAATAAATAATAATACCGCAACAATAATCGCTGAAATCGATTCCGCTTTACCATGACCATACGGATGATCTTCATCAGGTGGCTGCTTTGCCGCTCGCAATCCAAAAAGTACAGCTAGCGAACCAATTACATCTGATGCAGAATGCACCGCATCTGCTAACAGTGCTTTACTGTTCCCAATATAACCAATTACCGCCTTTACAATTGCTAATATAATATTACCAACGATCCCGACAATAGCACCAAACTCGGCCTGTTTAAAACGTTCATCTTTTTCCATAATTAAAATCCCTTCTTTTCTTAACCTATCTTTTTATTTTAACAAAAACAGCGATAAAACCACCACTTTCTTCCATATTATTCCCGTTAAAAAGTTGCTATCTTATTGTATCCACAAACGAAAAAAGAGATGCCTCATAAAGAGACATCATCTTTTCTATACTTGCGGTTCAGATTCTACTTTCTCAACCTTCTTCTTGTTTTTACCTCTTTTCAAACGACGGTTTTCAAGCATTAACCAAATTTGAGAAGCAACGAAAACAGAAGAGTACGTACCTACAATTAATCCAACAAGTAACGCAAACGAGAAGTTACGTAATGACTCACTACCGAAGATAAGCAGTGCAATTACTGGGAATAACACTGTTAATACTGTGTTAATCGAACGACCAAGCGTTTGGCGAATACTTGCATTTACGATTTCTTCTAAGTCTTTTATATCGCGAACTCGTTTTTTCTGTTTGTATAATTCACGGTTTCTATCAAATGTAACAATCGAGTCATTAATAGAATAACCGATGATTGTTAGTACTGCAGCGATAAACGTTAAGTCTACCTCCAATTGGAAAATACTAAACATAACAACCATAACGAATGCGTCATGTAGTAACGCAAGCACTGCAGATAACGCATACGTAAATCGGAATCGAATACTTACGTATAAAATGATAACTGCAGAAGCAATTAGTACAGCGATAAATGCATTTCGTGCAATCTCTTTACCGATTGTCGGTGAAACTGTACTTATGTTTGGATCCGTACCATATTTATCATGGAAGAATGTTTTTGTTTTCGCAATTTCATCTTTTGATAAAACACCTAATGTACGAACTGCGAAACCTTTATTGTCATCCCCAGTCGGTACAATATTTTCTTCCTTCACATCAATGTTCAACTCTTTAAAATCTTTATGAACATCAGCCACAGTAACTGCTTGTTTTGATTGCAAGTCCATACGTGTACCACTTGCAAAGTCAATACCAAGATTCAACTTGAAAATTGGCAGGATAATTGCACCTGCAATTACAACTACAATTGAGAAGATAAGGAATTTATGACCGATATTTACGAAGTTAATACGATCAAATTTCGTTGGTGGATGTACTACACCTTTTGTTAAAGGAATAATATCCTTTTGTTTCACACCAAAATATCCTGGTTTTTTATCAAAGTAACGGCTCTTTACAAGTAAACCTAGTAAGAAACGAGTACCGAATACGTTCGTAATGAAACCGACTAAAATACTTACAATTAAACTTGTTGCAAACCCTTGGACTGAGCTTGTACCATATACAAATAACACACCTGCAGCTGCAAGAGTCGTAACGTTCGCATCTAGAATTGTTGCTAATGAACGATGGTTACCAGCTCGGAATGCTGACATCATGGACTTACCAATTTTCAGCTCTTCTTTCAATCTCTCGTACGTAATAATATTCGCATCAACTGCGATACCTACCCCGAGCACTAACGCCGCAATACCTGGCAACGTAAGAACTGCATGCATCCAGTTAAAGACAAGTAATGTAACGAAAATGTATAGACCTAACATAATAACCGCTACAAGTCCTGGTAAACGGTAGAATACAAGCATAAATAAGAAAATAAGAGCGATACCAATCGCACTAGCGAAAATCGTTTGCTCTAACGCTTGTTGACCAAACTTCGCTCCAACAGATGTTGAATACATTTCTTTTAAATCAACAGGAAGTGCACCTGCATTTAATAAAGATGAAAGTTGTTTCGCACTTTCAACTGTGAAGTTTCCACCTACGATAGATACTTCAGCTTGGTTAAATACTTGGTTTACTGTTGCTGCTGATAAGAACTTCGGATTCGGTTTTGCAGATTCTGCTTTGTACGAATCTTTTCCTTCTTCAAAATCAAGCCAAATTACCATTAAATTCGTTGGTGGTGGCATTTTTGAAATTTTTTCAGTTACTTCACGGAATTTTTCAGCGCTCTTTAGTGTAAGACCTACGCTCGCACGGCCTTGCTCATCAAATGTTTGCTTCGCTCCGCCGCCTTTTAAATCCGTTCCGTCCATAAGAAGATTATCATCTACATCACGGAATGTTAATTTCGCTTGTGTTGATAACATTTCACGTGCTTTTTGCTGATCTTGTACACCAGCAAGCTGTACACGAATTCGATCTTGCCCTTCGATTTGAATGTTCGGCTCACTTACACCGAGAACATTGACACGATTTTCAAGAGCACCTACTGTACTTACAAGTACGTCTCGATCGATTTTATCACCTTTTTTGGCTGGTTTTACTTCATACAGAATTTCAAAACCACCGCGAAGGTCTAGTCCTAGACTAATTCCTTTTGCTATGTCTTTTCCCGCCGCACCAATTACTCCACCGATTAATAAGACGATGAGGAAAAAGGCGGCAATTCTCGTACCACGCTTTGCCATATGTACCCTCTTTCTGCTACTAACACTTTAAATAAATCTCTTACGATTCACTTTTATACGTGTGCATACGCCTAGTTAGTAGACTTCCTTTCTATAATTTTTGCTAGTTCATCACTAGCTGTATAGGTAAGCTTTTACACTACCTAGACTTTCATCATTTATTTTCCTCTTCACTACCTCCTTTATATATAATCTTAGACATAATTATTTCCTCTTTATCAATACATATCATTATACTGCAAAAGGAAGAACAAACCAATTGCAGTCGGTTATTTATTTTCGTACTCATCAAATGACCAAAGTGGCGCTTGGTACGCTTCAACAGTTAAATATGTCATATACTCATTAGCACTTACTCTTAATACATCATTTACCAATTCATATAATCTAACATCACTGTCTATCTTTTTCCACTTTTTCACTTTGAGAAACTTCCAAATATCATCATCTGTCACTCGGTCGTAACCGAACATGTGAAACTCTTCTACTTTACTTTCTAAAACGACTTGTAACTGTCCGCGGTATGATTCTACCAAAGCCTCTTTATCTAACATCTATAACATCTCCTTCTTATTTCAGCACGAAAAAGTCGCTTTAATCCCGCTCTAATGGACAGCAATAACTACTTTCAAGAGCGCTATCATAGTTCACTCTCTTAAATGCTTGTCATTCTTGTCTCGTACGTGCATATAAATTATTGTAAATCATTCCATTGATTTTGAGAAGGTAGGAGAAGAACATGACGAGACAAAGCTTTTTAAAAGGCGCATTTATTTTAATGATAGCCGGATTTATTACAAAAATACTCGGTTTCATCAATCGTATAGTAATGGCACGTATTTTAGGTGAAGAAGGCGTTGGTCTTTATATGATGGCCGTTCCTACATTCATTTTAGCAATTACATTAACACAAATCGGTCTTCCTGTCGCAATCGCAAAATTTGTAGCAGAAGCGGAAGCTGTGAACGATAAACAAAGAGTTAAAAAAATATTAACTGTATCACTAGCTGTTACATCCGTTATTAGTATCATATTAACAATCGGAATTATGTTCCTCACACCTATTTTAGCAAAAACATTATTAACCGACGAAAGAACATACTATCCATTAATAGCCATTTTGCCCGTCGTTCCTGTTATTGCCATTTCTTCTGTTTTGCGCGGTTACTTTCAAGGGAAACAAAATATGAAACCTAGCGCTTATGCACAAGTTCTAGAACAAGTTGTCCGCATTACCATTATCGCTATATGCATTCAATTATTTTTACCTTACGGCGTAGAATATGCTGCAGCCGGTGCTATGTTATCAGCTGTTCTCGGTGAAGTTGCATCCTTATTATTTTTACTCACGTTATTTCAGCGCGAAAAACATTTATCAATACGCTCTGGATTTTTCACTACTGTAAAGGAGAGCAAAGGAACATTTTATTCCCTTATGGATATAGCTCTTCCCACTACAGGAAGTCGTTTAATCGGCTCCGTTTCATATTTTTTTGAACCTATTGTCGTTATGCAAAGCTTAGCAATCGCTGGTGTCGCTGCTTCTGTTGCAACCCAGCAATACGGCATGTTAAACGGTTATGCATTCCCGCTCCTATCACTACCCGCCTTTATTACATACGCTCTTTCTACAGCGCTCGTCCCTTCTATTAGTGAAGCGATGGCAAAAAGACAACATAAATTAGTGGAGCACCGCTTACAACAAGCACTTCGAATTTCATTAATTACCGGGGGATGGTCTGTCGTTATATTATATGTATTCGCTTCTCCTGTTTTAACTCTTATGTACGGATCAGACAGCGCAACAGCATTCATTCAACTTCTTGCACCTTGCTTTTTATTTCATTATTTCCAAAGTCCACTGACCTCTGTTTTGCAAGCTTTAAACTTAGCAAGAGCTGCAATGATGAATACATTTATTGGCGCCACCGTGAAATTAATTGTTATTTTTGTACTAGCCTCAAGGCCAGAATTTCAAATGATGGGAGTTGCTCTCGCTATCGCTGCAAATATTGTAACAGTAACATTTCTTCACTACGCTACTGTTTTAAAAAAGATTACATTTACCATTTACGCAAAAGACTATATTTTCGGCGGACTTGCCATCGGTATCGCAGGCGCCTTCGGTTTTTATATTCATAAATATATTATTTTCTCTCATTCCCTCGGCATACAAACATTATGGGAAATCACTTTAACAACAATTGTTTATATCGTACTTCTCTTCACCTTCAAACTCATTCGAAAAGAAGAGTTAAGTCGTCTCCCTATCATTCGTAAACTTTCATTTTTGAAATAAGTTGAAACTTTAATCAGTGGGGTAATCTCCACTGATTATTAGTTAAACTAATCATTCTTACTCTTTCAAAGAATAAATCTCTAATTTTCTTTTACATCAACAAAAAATTTTCCGTTTTGAAAACTACAGTATAAAATTTGTGTCACATCGTTATAACCTAAGTTTTTTAATTTCTCAATAAGCCATTCATCTGTATGTTCAATCATTTGTAAATGACTAGATTGAATTTCTCCATCAATAATAAGAGGAAGAGTAAACTGCAATACATCCTGTTTATTTTTTTGTTTTTGAAAGACAGATAACTTCCCAGACGGTTCCAAAATAGCATATTCTACATCCCGAATATCTCCAACTCCTTGCTCCCTTAATTGCATCATTAAATCATCTATATTATAACGTTGCTTTCTCATCTTCTTTTCATCAATCTTCCCCGCGTTTACAAGAATAGCCGGCTCACCTTCTATTAAATGCCGAAAGCGTTGATACTTTAGGGAAATGACTGACAAAATAATTTGGATGCACATAAGAAAAGTCATCGGAATTAATTGATGCCAAAGTGATTTATCGGTATTTTCAATTGCTACTACAGCCATTTCTCCAAGCATAATAAATACGACTAAATCTAATACACTTAGCTCTCCTATCTCACGTTTACCCATAAGACGAAAAATAATTAAGATGATGGTATACAAAAGCATTGTCCGTCCAATTATTGATATCCATTCCATTTCTACATCTCCTTTTTTACGTATAGACTCCCCTATAAAAAAGAAACTAGTCTAACTTAGACAAAAGGAAAATATGCTTGTATTAAAAAGGGGGAATGTATAAATGGATGGAACGAAAAAATTATCCACTGCAATCGGATTCGGTATTACTACACTATTAATTCTCGCATCTCTTACTAGCATGATTATGGCTCTTTTATTAAAGTTTACGAATATAAACGAAGGGACATTAGCCGTTACTATTTTTATACTCGCTCTTTTATCTATGCTTATGTCTGGTTTTATTGCTGGTAAAAAAGCTCAAGGGAAAGGATGGCTAGTAGGTCTCACAACAGGTCTCACGTTCACTATACTCGTTTTTCTAGTTAACTATTTAGGCTTTTCTCAAACTTTATCGAACTCACAATTACTTTATCAATTAGCATTAATGGGGGCGAGTACACTCGGTGGTATTTTCGGTGTAAATATGTCAAAGCAAAGTAACTAAAAAAGGCCCTGCATATTTTATGCAGGGCCTTCCAAATTAGTTTTTCACAACTTCACGAATCGCATTGCGATCGAAAGTTAAGTGTGAACCACCAGATTTAATAACAATTTTCGTCTCATCTACTGATTCGATTGTACCGTGTAAACCACCGATTGTTACGATAGCATCACCTTTTGCTAACTCACTTTGCATTTGAGCAACTGCTTTTTGACGTTTTTGTTGCGGGCGAATTAATAAGAAATAGAAAATCGCAAACATCGCAACGATCATAACGATATTCATCATACCTGCATTCATCTTTTGTTCCTCCTTTTAAATTATGTATTAGAAGTTTTTAGCATTCGGTTTATTAAAGCCATACTGTTCAAAGAACTCTTCGCGGAAATCGCCAAGACGGTCTTCACGAATAGCTTGTCTCACCTGCTCCATTAAGTTTAACAGAAAATGAAGGTTGTGATAAGACGTTAAACGAATTCCGAACGTTTCATCACATTTCATTAAGTGACGAATGTACGCACGAGAGTAATTTTTACATGTATAGCAATCACAATTTGGATCAAGCGGACCGAAGTCTCTTGCAAATTTCGCATTTTTTACAACTAGACGACCTTCACTTGTCATACATGTACCATTTCGAGCGATACGAGTTGGAAGTACGCAGTCAAACATATCAATACCACGAATTGCACCATCGATTAATGAGTCAGGAGAACCTACTCCCATTAAGTAACGTGGCTTATTATCTGGAAGAAGTGGTGTTGTAAACTCAAGTACACGGTTCATAATATCTTTCGGCTCACCTACAGATAAACCACCTACAGCGTAACCAGGGAAGTCCATTGAAACAAGGTCTTTTGCACTTTGACGACGAAGCTCTTCGTACTCCCCGCCCTGTACAATACCGAATAAACCTTGATCTTGTGGACGTTCATGCGCTTTTAAGCAACGTTCTGCCCAACGGCTTGTACGTTCTACAGACTTCTTCATATATTCAAAAGTAGCTGGGAATGGTGGACACTCATCAAATGCCATCATAATATCTGAACCTAATGCATTTTGAATTTCCATCGCTTTTTCTGGTGATAAGAATAATTTATCTCCATTTAAGTGGTTACGGAAGTGAACGCCTTCCTCTTCAATACGACGGAAGTCACTTAAACTGAATACTTGGAAACCACCAGAGTCTGTTAAGATTGCACGATCCCAGTTCATAAATTTATGCAAGCCGCCTGCTTCACGAATAATTTCATGACCTGGACGTAGCCATAAATGATACGTATTACTTAAAATAATGCCAGAATCCATTGCTTTTAATTCTTCTGGTGACATTGTCTTAACTGTCGCAAGTGTACCAACTGGCATAAATGTTGGTGTATCAAATGAACCGTGCGGTGTATGCACACGACCTAAACGGGCACCCGTTTGTTTACATGTCTTAATAAATTCATAACGAATTGCTGTCATAACTTACTCCTTTTATTTGTTTCTCATTTTAGCGTGAGATGCAACGAACATTGCATCACCGAAGCTAAAGAAACGATATTTTTCTTTTACTGCTTCATTATAAGCATGAAGTACATTATCTCTATTTGCAAATGCACTTACAAGCATAATTAATGTTGATTTCGGTAAATGGAAGTTTGTAATTAAACCATCAATTGCTTTAAATTCATATCCCGGATACATGAAAATATCTGTCCATCCAGAAGCGGCGCAAAGCTTACCTTCATGATCTGTTGCAATTGTTTCTAACGTACGAGTTGATGTCGTACCTACAGTAATAATACGTCCACCATTCTCTTTCACACGATTTAATAATGCCGCTGTCTCTTCAGACATATGATAATATTCTGCGTGCATATGGTGTTCTTCAATCGTGTCTGCAGAAACTGGTCTAAATGTTCCAAGTCCTACGTGAAGTGTAATGAATGCTAACTGAACGCCTTTTAGCTTTAACTTCTCAAGTAACTCTTCTGTAAAGTGAAGTCCCGCAGTCGGCGCTGCTGCTGAACCGATTTCTTTCGCATATACTGTTTGATAGCGATCGCGATCTTCTAGCGTCTCTTTAATATATGGAGGAAGTGGCATTTCCCCAAGTTCATCTAAAATTTCATAGAAGATGCCGTCATATGAAAATTCAAGCTGACGTCCACCTTGATCTGCAGTTCCTGTGCAAGTTGCTTTTAATTTCCCTTCGCCAAAAGAGATAACAGTTCCTTCTTTTACACGTTTCGCTGGCTTTACAAGCGTTTCCCACTTATCACCTTCTTCTTGTTTTAAAAGAAGTACTTCAATGTGCGCGCCTGTATCTTCTTTCACACCGTGCAAACGAGCAGGCATAACTTTCGTTTCATTTAAAACTAAGCAATCCCCCTCATGTAAGTAAGAAAGAATATCCGTAAAATGTTTATGCTCAATATCACCTGTTTCACGGTCTAACACCATTAATCTTGATGTTTCACGCTCTTCTAACGGGACTTGTGCAATAAGTTCTTCTGGTAAATGAAAATCAAACAGATTTATATCCATAGCTATATCCACCTATTTCTTATTTGAATCGATTTATTATATACATAATAAAAGATAATACAATACTTAACACAATACATGTAATGATAGGAAAATAAAAGGTAACGTTTCCTTTTTTAACAAAAATATCGCCTGGAAGCCTTCCAATGAACTTCCAAGCTAATCCAACAACAATGAGTAAGATCCCCGCTGTAATAAGCAGCTTTGGCATCTCCGTCATACTTTTGGTATCTCCATTCCGAAATGTTCATACGCAAGCGGCGTTACAATTCGGCCCCTTGGCGTTCGTTGTAAAAAGCCAATTTGTAATAAATACGGCTCATACACATCTTCAATCGTATGAGATTCTTCTCCAATTGTTGCTGAAACCGTTTCTAATCCAACTGGACCACCACGGAATTTCTCAATAATACCAAGCAGTAATTTATGATCAATATGATCTAAACCTAATTTATCTACTTGCAGTAGCTCTAATGCCATTTGTGTAATTTCCATCGTAACCGTTCCGTTACCACGAACTTGCGCGAAATCACGTACACGTCTTAAAAGACGATTTGCAATACGAGGTGTACCACGAGCACGCCTTGCAATTTCTAGTGCAGCTAACGAATCAATTTCAACTTCGAATACTTCTGCTGTACGTTCAACAATCGCAGAAAGCTGATCTACTGTGTAATACTCTAACCTTGAAAGTACACCGAATCGGTCACGAAGCGGCGCTGATAATGCTCCGGCGCGTGTCGTTGCTCCAACTAATGTAAATGGCGGTAAATCTAGGCGTACAGAACGTGCTGAAGGCCCTTTTCCAATTACGATATCAAGGCAAAAGTCTTCCATTGCAGGATACAATACTTCTTCAATTGATCTATGCAAACGATGAATTTCATCAATAAATAATACATCTCCTGGCTGAAGCGCTGTTAATACAGCAGCTAAATCTCCTGGTCTTTCAATTGCCGGACCTGAAGTTGTTCTAACATTAACGCCCATTTCATTAGCAATAATATTCGCAAGCGTCGTTTTACCAAGACCTGGTGGTCCATATAAAAGCACATGATCTAACGTTTCTTCACGCATTTTCGCCGCTTCAATAAATACTTCTAAATTATGTTTCGCTTTATCTTGGCCAATATACTGACGGAGCGTCTGTGGCCGTAATGAATATTCTAAATCCGAATCTTCATATGCAGATTCCCCTGAAAGGAGACGTTCGTCCATTATACTCACCTCTTACCATTTAGTAAAAGACTAAGTGCCTTTTTAATATACTGATCCGTCGTTAATGATTCTTTTAATAACTCTGGTACAACGCGAGAAACTTCGCGTTCTGCGTATCCAAGTGCACGCAGAGCTTCCAGTGCCTCATCAAGCTCAGCTGATGAACCTTTCTTCTCATCAAAACGTTCTGTGTCTGAGAATAAATCAACAAATGCATCTGGTACGACATCTGCTAGTTTTCCTTTTAAATCTAAAATCATTTGGCGTGCTGTTTTCTTTCCGACGCCTGGGAATTTCACTAAAAACTTCTCATCTTCATGCTCAATCGCTTGAACGACCTGTCCTGTTTGACCAGAAGCTAAAATTGCAAGAGCGCCTTTTGGCCCAATGCCAGACACGCCTAACAACTTTGTAAATAATAAACGCTCTTCACGTGTTTTAAACCCGTAAAGTGCCATAATATCTTCTCTCACATAATGATATGTATAGACACGGATTTCTTGCTTACTTCTTTGAAATACATACGGATTCGGTGTGAAAATTTGATAACCAATTCCATTATGATCAATTACGACATATTCCGGCCCTACATACTCCACGTAACCTGTAACATATTCAAACAAAATACGATCTCTCCCTCTTAAATCATGTATTCCATTTTAACATATTTAATGATAGAAAAGCGAGACTGCCCCAACAAATGTTCTCCACTTGAAACTTCTGTTATTTTCCATTGACAGAAAGGTTAAAGCACCTTAATATACAGAAGTCGATAATGATTATCAATACTAATTAAAGGGGTTACATCAGGATGAAACGTAAGCTATTTATTTTATTTACTATTATGCTTGTTGTTCTTTCTATCGTTGGCTGTTCTTCTCAAAAAGAAGAATCGAAAGCAAAAGAACAACCGAAAACAAAAGTTGTAAAACATGCTAAAGGTGAAGCTACAATTCCAGTAAATCCAAAGAGAATTGTTGACTTATCTGGATCAACAGAAGAACTATTACTTCTTGGACATAAACCTGTTGGTACAGCAAATACATATAAAGATAAAATCCAAAATCACTTAACAGACAAGTTAGATGGAGTAAAAGCAGTAGGTTGGTACTGGGCACCTAAAGTTGATTTAGAAGCTGTTACTGCTTTAAAACCAGACTTAATTATTTTAAACAACCGTCAATTAAAAATTTATGATCAACTAGAAAAGGTTGCACCTACAGTTGTTCTAGAAACAAACTTAGAAGACTGGCGTGGTAAGTTTAAAGAAGTAGGTAAGCTATTTGACGAAGAGAAGAAAGCAGACAAATGGATTGCAGACTACGATAAGAAAGCAGACTCTTTATCTAAAAAAATTAAAGAGAAAACAAAAGATGAGAACTTTATGTTCGTTGCAGTTACACCACAAAACTTCCGCGTATACGGCAGCTTCGGATACGGTGACATCATCTTTAATGACTTAAAACTTCCAGCAACAAAAGGTACAGATTTAAAACAAACAATGGCGCAAGTATCGCTAGAAGGTCTTGTTGCATTCCAACCTGATCAAATGTTTATTGTAAACTTTGGCGGCGAAGCTGATAAAGTTTACGAAGACTACAAAAACAGTGCCGTTTGGAAAGACAATAAAGCTGTGAAAAACAATCATGTATATGAAGTATCAAACGAAATCTTCAATACGAAAGCATTCAATCCAATCGGAAAAGATATGCTAATCGATGAAATCGCAAAAGAAATTTTAGCTAAGAATAAGTAAGAAAAAGCAGCTCACCATGAGCTGCTTTTTTTCTTATTTTGCACTGCGTATTGCTTCATTTTTTCAATCGTTCTCACAAAACCTTCTTTTGATTTAATCCGAATACCACGCTTCAATTTCGCACGCTCATAACTCTCAAGCTTTTTCATATCAATTTGGAAGAAGGAGTGAATCGCATTATCACTTTTCGGTACACCTTTGAAAATTTGTAATATCCCTTCCTCTGACACGCCAAAATAACCGCTCGTTTTCAATAACGGAGAAATATCATCAACTTTCTTTTGCAATACAATTTGTACATCATCACGATCAACGAGCTGCCATTCTTTATACTGCTGTAAAAACTTTTCTAAATCCACCACTTTTTCTGTAAGTATTTCCTCACTTACTTCTCCATCAACATACATACGCTCTAATAAAATTGTAACTTCGGGTTCTTTTTTCGTTACTTCTGGTACTGGCCCTTCCGCCTTCACATTCGTTTCATAAACGAAACAAAACATCATAACGAAAGCTTGCACCGCAATCAGTATCCATTTCATTTCCGTTCACCTCTTCTAGGCAAAATCAAACTTTCATTAGTAGTTTTTCCGGAAATGGGGGTTTTATCCATATTACATTTCTTTCGAAAAAATAAAAAATGCAGATAGGCATTTACCTCATCTGCATGTATCATTTACTTTTATATAAAATGAAAGACGCCTGCAAAGCAGGCGTCTTGATGCGTTTACGGCGAGAGACCAGGCGACCACATTCGCGTGTTTAGCACTTAAGCATATCTCTCGTCTTACGTAAATTAGCTCATCGCTTTGTTAATATAACATTAATAAAGTATAAGTGCAACATGTTTATAAAAATATCTTATTTCCTCTTTCATCCAAATTATTTTATGTAAATTATAAATTGATAATTTTAATATATATTACAATAGATATAAAAGCGAAATCATAATAAGTAGGGGATGAATATTGTGAAAAAATAAAGGATGAACGTCTCATTCTTCAAACGTTAAAAAACATACGTATGGCCTTTCTTTTTCAATACATTGGGGTAGTTGAGATTTTAGGCTATATCGGATTCACTGAAGGAATTGATCAAATTACGAAATCTCCATTATGGCTATTATTTATGCTTACGAGTATTTTACTTGCTTATTTACAGTTAAGTGTTTCAATCGATGTAGAAGAAGGCGAAAAGGAAATAAAATTAACCCCTTATTACAAGCTTGTTTTACGCTCTCTTCTTATTGGAATTATTATTACTATTATTTATCTCATTTTCATTCCTGAAAGACCTCTATTTGAAGCTATTCTAACAGGTAGTGTTTTCCTCATATGCTTTTTAGTTTCTTACTCCGTTAGTTATTTTATTAAAAAACGTCGTTTACAAGACAACGATGAATGAAGAGGAAGGGCTATCCCTTCCTCTTTTGTTTTGCTATCGCATAGTACCAGTTAAACCGTAACGAATGTCTCGGAACATATTTCCTATATCACGATTAAAATCGTTTGTAACTGTACCGTTACGTAGGCGTGTGCTCATTGCATCGACACGAGTAAACATATCATTTCTTACAGAAACATAGACATTTCTGTTTCCAACTTCATTTACAACAGCTTGACGAATTTCGTTCGCCATCGCCGTTTCATTTGTCACTGTATTACGCGGTTTTACCGCAATCGCCACATCGTTTCCATATACAACTGTAGACACACGGTCCACGTTATTCATACGTTTCACACGATTTGTAATTTTTTCTGCTGTTTTACCATCATTGTTAATGTATGAATTATTCATTGTAATATTACGTGTTGGATGTGGATTAGCAATTTGACCGTTGTAATTTACATCTCGGTAATAATTGTTATATCCTGTATCGTTACGACCATTTCTATATGTTACATAATCTGTATAGCGATCATTACGCGTTACATTATCACGATACTGGTGTGTATCATTATAAGATGTACGCTCGTAATTGTAGTTACGTCCATCCATTGCATTGTTATCTTTTGGTGTACCACATGCAGCTAATGCACTGGTAACTAACAAAGAAGCAGCAATCACTTTTACTTTCGTATTCAATACAAAAACCCCCTCTGTTAGAATGAGCTTCTCTTCTGAAAAGCTCCCTCTTATGATGAGTAACAGAGA
>Ga0268252_1001329_pt1 | contig 14314 bp, 14 predicted proteins | sample AgamicMgSfrz_FD_200244 | JGI IMG/M metagenome (GOLD analysis project Ga0268252, IMG submission 200244) | Agave microbial communities from Guanajuato, Mexico - Mg.Sf.rz (v2) (version 3) | ecosystem: Host-associated > Plants > Phyllosphere > Phylloplane/Leaf | place: Guanajuato, Mexico | collected... | reverse complement strand
TGCTTCATCTAAACAATACGACGCAGCAGTCTTTGGCTGAAATGGTCGGGAAAAGCCAGTCATTTGTTGCTAACAAGCTTCGGCTGCTAAAGCTGCCGGAAGAAGTACAGCAGGCTGTTGCAGAAAAAAGAATTACTGAGCGTCACGCAAGGGCGCTATTGCCGCTTAAAAAGCCTGAATGGCAGTGTGAACTGCTGCATATCGTGCTCGATAAAGAGTTGAATGTAAAGCAAACCGAAGACCGCGTGGTGAAAATGCTCGAAAAAGATCCTCCGCGTCCCCGTACAAAAGCAATCAGCCGCGATATTCGCATCGCTTTAAATACGATTCGCCAGTCGCTTGTTCTTGTAGAGAAAAGCGGCATTCAAGTGGAACAGTCTGAAGAAGATAATGAAGATTTTTATCGAATTACTATTCAAATTCCGAAAAAACCGAAGTAGTGCCGCATCATGCCGTTTTAACAAAAAACGGCTTTTTTTAACGGCATAAAAGCCAAAACGCATCAATTTTGATAAAATAAAAAGCAGATAACACCGATAGACGAAAGCAGGTGGGTTCTTTTGGGAAAAGTAATTGCGGTCGCCAATCAAAAAGGCGGCGTTGGAAAAACAACAACATCAGTGAATTTAGGTGCATCGCTCGCCTCGCTGGGCAAGAAAATACTGCTTCTGGATATTGATCCGCAGGGAAATGCGACAAGCGGTGCGGGAATCGAAAAGAAAAGCGTAGAACAATGTATATACGATGTCATTGTGGATGATATGGAGCTGGCGGATGTGATTAAACCAGCTACCATTGAAGGAATGTTTGTAGCACCGGCAACGATTGCGCTTGCAGGTGCTGAAATTGAACTTGTTTCAGCTATTTCTCGTGAGCTTCGGCTGAAGAGGGCACTAGAGCCGCTTCGTGAAAGCTTTGATTACATTATTATTGATTGTCCGCCGTCGCTTGGCTTACTAACCATTAACGCACTGACGGCAGCTGACTCGGTTTTGATACCGGTTCAATGTGAATATTATGCGCTAGAAGGACTGAATCAGCTGTTAAACACCGTCAGGCTTGTTCAAAAACATTTAAATAAGGACCTTTACATAGAAGGTGTTCTGTTAACGATGTTTGATGCCCGGACAAATTTAAGTATTCAAGTAGCAGAAGAAGTGAAAAAGTATTTTCATGATAAAGTCTATCAATCAGTTATACCGCGCAACGTCCGGTTAAGTGAAGCGCCAAGTCACGGCAAGCCGGTTTTGTTGTATGATGCCCGTTCACGCGGCGCGGAAGTATATCTTGATTTTGCGAAAGAGGTGGCAGCACATGGCTAAAGGGCTTGGAAGAGGGCTGGATGCACTGTTTACAGACTTAGGTTCTGATGACAGAAACAGCAAAGTGCAGGACATCTCAGTAAAAGAGATTCGTCCGAATCCGCACCAGCCGCGGAAAATATTTAAAGAAGAAGCGATTGAAGAGCTGAAGCAGTCAATCCAGTCACATGGCATCCTGCAGCCGATTGTGCTTCGGAAAAGCATTAAAGGGTACGAAATTGTTGCTGGAGAACGACGTTACCGTGCGGCAAAAGCAGCAGGCATGGAAGCTGTTCCCGCCATTATTAAAGAATTAACTGAAGCACAGATGATGGAGCTGGCCCTGCTGGAAAACCTGCAGCGTGAAGATTTAACCGTAATGGAGGAAGCAGCCGCGTACCAGCTCATTATGGACAAGCTGAAGGTCACACAGGCAGAACTTGCAGAAAGAATTGGCAAAAGCCGCCCGCACATTTCTAATTACGTCCGCCTGCTTGATTTGCCAGGGGAAATTCAAGAAATGATTGCGGAGGAAAAACTGTCAATGGGCCATGCACGAGCCTTGCTTGGAGTAAAGCCAAAAGCTAAGCAGTTAAAAGCAGCAGAAAAAACAGCGGCAGAGAGCTGGACAGTCCGACAGCTCGAAAATTGGATTCGTGAAGAAAAAGAAAATGTTTCACGTGAAACAACATCAGTAAAAAAAGATATTTTCATCTTGGATCAGGAAGAAGTTCTTCGAGAGCGATTTGGCACCACTGTACAAATCCGACAGTCCAAAAACGGCAAAAAAGGAAAAATTGAAATTGAATATCTGTCTACAGATGATTTAAATCGCATTTTAGAAATGCTTGATAGCAGAGGATAAATTATGTTTATAACAGGTTCGCTTGTTAACGGAATCGCGATTGGGGCCGGTGCATTACTGGGCTCGTTACTGACGCGTATCCCAGAAGGAATCAAGGGAACGGTCATGCACGCCATCGGGCTTGCTGTGATGGTTCTTGGTTTGCAGATGGGATTAAAGGGCGAGAATTTTTTACTCGTTATCCTCAGTCTTGCCTCCGGTGCAATTGCTGGAGAACTGCTGGAAATAGATGAACGGCTCAATAAACTTGGTTACTGGCTTGAGCAAAAAGTAGGTTCAAAAGGAAATGGGAATATTTCTCAAGGTTTTGTAACAGCAACGCTTATTTTTGTGATTGGGGCGATGGGCGTAATTGGAGCGCTTGACAGCGGTATTCGCGGCAATCATGAGGTACTGTTTACAAAATCATTAATTGATGGCATTACAGCGCTGATTTTAACAACTACACTTGGTATAGGGGTTTTGTTTTCAGCGGTTCCTGTTCTTCTATACGAAGGGCTGATCGCCCTGTTTGCTACGCAAATTGATCGGTTTGTTTCCCAGGACTGGATGGATGCTTTTATTTTAGAAATGACGGCAGCAGGTGGTATTATGATTTTCGCTATTGGGCTTAACTTGCTTCAAATTACCAACATTCGTATCGCGAATTTGCTGCCTGCGATTGCCTTTGTCGCCCTGTTTGTAACCATTTGGCCGTAAGCTTCTCTTCGGAGAAGCTTTTTTTACTTTTCAAAAAACTCATTGACAGTTGTTTGACAGCATGTAATAATCCTACTTATTACATAAGAATTATAAGATTACTCAAATGAAGGAGGCAGCGCAGTACAGTCTGTGCGAATAATATGAAATTAAAACAAACATTAGGCTTTTCAGCCATAGCGTTATCACTTTTCTTAGCAGGGTGCGGCGGTGAAAATGCTACGTCAGGCGGAAGCAGCACACCGGTTGCAAATGTACCAGAGCAGGTAAATGGTGAAGACCCGGTTAAAATTAAAGTGATCCGTAAAATCGGCGGTGATGACCATACAGCTCAGTTTTTAGCGGGTGCTCAAAAAGAAGGTGAATCACTCGGTTTTCAAGTAGACACATTCACAGCCAATGGTGATTCCGCTAAATTTCATGATGCAATCAATCAAGGATTGACGCAGGATTATGATGGTTTTATTATTTCTCATGGCGATGATGCTGCAACGGTAAATGAGGTGAAAAAGCTGGTTGAAGCGGGAAAAAGTGTGGTCACATTTGATTCAAATGAAGAACTAAAAAGCGTAAAAGATGTGACACTTACGTCCCAGGACGATGAAGCACTTGCTACATTGGCTCTTGACCAGTTGATCAAAGATACAAACGGCAAAGCAAATATTGCGTATTTATGGGTGGACGGATTCCCGCCTATGGTACGACGCAATGCTGTGTATGAGCAAAAGCTAAGTGAAAACCCAGGTATTAAGGAAGTAGACCGCTTCGGCGTAGCCGCCGCAGATACAACGGTTCAAACGCAAAATGCCGTGCAGGCAATGCTGAAAAAATATCCTGAAGGCAAATTAGACGCTATTTTCGCAACTTGGGACGCCTTTGCGATCGGAGCGGCACGCGCTGTTCAAGAAGCAGGACGGGACGATGTGAAAATTTATGGGATTGATGTTTCTAATGCGGACCTGCAGGAAATTAAAGATCCAAAAAGCCCTTGGCAGTATACAGCGGCTGTAGACCCGGCACTGATCGGTGCCATCGATATGCGCATCCTAGCGAAAAAGATAGCCGGCGAAGAAACGCCACAGGAATATGCGCTAGAAGCATCACTTATCTCAAAAGAAGATTTGCAATCTGCTGATGGTGCGGTGAACATGGAAAGTCTGTCCAATGTTGTGGAAGGATGGGGACAGTCTGATGAGTTTACGGAAGACTGGATGAAAACATTAAAAGAGCATTATGCCAAATAGAAGCAGAATCTGGGGAAATCTCTTTTCAAGAGGTTTCCTCCTTTTCTGTCATCGAAAGGAGGAAGCAATATGAGTACAACTCTTAGTATGAAACATATCTCGATTTCTTTTCCGGGCGTTAAAGCGTTAAATGAGGTTGACTTTCAAGCACAAACGGGCCAGGTTCATGCACTGATCGGTGCAAATGGAGCAGGGAAATCAACGTTAATGAAGATTTTATCCGGTGCTTACGGCCATTATGAGGGCGAACTGTCCATCAATAAAGAGCGGATTCACATTCGGCAGCCGTCTGATGCCAAAAAGTATGGCATCCAGATGGTTTATCAGGAAGTAGATACGGCGCTTATTCCGCATTTAACCGTTGGTGAAAACATTATGATGGATCAGCTCGTAAACGGTAAACAGAAAGGAGAGTGGATTCGCTGGAAGAAGCTCCGGGAAGAAGCAGCTGCTCTGCTCAAGCGGATGAATCTTTCTCTTTCTCCAACGAAGCAGGTAGGCGAGTTAACACTTGCAGAAAAGCAAATGGTGCTTATTGCCCGTGCAATTTCAAACGACTGCCGGTTTTTAATTTTAGATGAGCCGACTGCACCGCTCAGTCAAACAGAAACCGATGAACTATTCAGGCTTGTCCGTCAGCTAAAGGCACAGGATGTCAGTATTATTTTTATTTCACACCGCCTTCCGGAACTTTTCGCCATCTGTGATGACATTACCGTTATGCGCAACGGAGAGCTTGTTTCAAGAAAGCAGACGGCAGACACGAGTCAAAACGAAGTGGTGGAAAATATGCTGGGCCGGAAAATGGATGAGCAGTTTCCGGTGAGAAAGTCCGAAAAAGGAACGGTGCTGCTTCAAGCATCTGCCCTGTCGGCTTCGGGGGTAAATAGTGTGAATATAACGGTGCACGCTGGAGAAGTGGTTGGCTTAACCGGTCTTGTCGGCGCCGGTAAATCGGAAATATGTAAAGCGTTGTTTGGTGAATCCAAAATTGAAGCTGGAGAGATTCAACTAAACGGAAAGCAAGTTTCACTGCGCTCTCCTTATGAGGCTGTCCGCCATGGTCTCGTACTTGTTCCAGAGGAGCGCCGGCGTGAAGGCGTCTTCGTATCTGAATCCGTTCTTTCGAATATTACGGTGACTACATTAAAATCGATGCTGAAGGCAGGAGCTTTTATTGATTTTAACCGGGAAAAAGAAGCGGCCGTTTCCATCATTGAACGTCTGGACGTGCGAACGCCTTCTTCTCATACACAAGTGCGCCATTTGTCAGGCGGCAACCAGCAAAAAATCGCTATTGGGAAATGGCTGCTCGCCGAAGCAGATGTGTATATATTCGATGAACCGACAAAAGGAATCGATGTAGGGGCAAAGCGGGAAATTTTTGATTTGATCGCAGAGCTGGCCGCACGCGGAAAAGGCATTTTATATGCTTCAAGTGAGCTGCCTGAAATATTCGGTATGACAGACCGGCTTTATGTGATTTATGACGGGAGAGCTGTGCTTGAGAAAGAAACGGCGCTCACCAGCGAAGAAGAAGTGATGTATTATTCGACAGGAGGAAAATAAGGTGTCCCAGAAAAAACCGTTTCAGTTGTTTGATTTTTTTTATAAATACGGCACAATTCTAACCATTGTTGTATTAATTGTTGTTTTCACGGCTTTGAATCCTGCTTTTATCAGTAGTGATAACCTCTTGAATATTTTAAGGTCTATTTCCATCGTTACGATTATTGCTGTAGGGGTTACGATTTCACTGGCAATAAACGGATTTGATTTGTCCGTTGGCTCATCTGCTTCACTAGCAAGTGCCATCGTAATCTCGATGTTTGTCTGGTTTTCTCAAAACCTGGTTGTAGCCCTGTTAGCAGCATTTCTTGGTGCTATCCTGATTGGTATCCTGAACTCAATTATGATTGTCAAATTAAAAATTCCAGATATGCTGGCCACATTAGCGATGATGTTTATCATTCAAGGTGTTGCCTTAACATATACAAAAGGAGCGACCATTTCTGAAAATATGGTAATGGCAGACGGATCCTACGCAGAAGGTGTGATTAGTCCGGTTTTTGCCAAACTCGGCCAGCTCCCGTGGATTATCGTCATTATGGTTGCTGTTGTTTTAATTGCCCAAGGCTTCCTTTCCCTGACGAAGCATGGGCGCTTTATGTATATGATCGGCGGGAATCAGGAAGCCGCCCGCTTATCTGGTATTCCTGTGAATAAATACAAAGTGGCCGCTTATATTTTATCGGCACTTTTAGCAGCACTTGGAGGTATTGTGCTTGCTTCCCGCGTGATGACAGCAGAAATCAATGCAGGCGGCCCTTATTTAATGGATGCGGTAGCGGCTGCGTTTATCGGGCTATCTGTACTTGGAGCTGGAAAGCCAAATGCGCTTGGTACATTTGTTGGTGCGGTATTAATCGGTATTTTGCAAAATGGCCTGGTGATGATGTCCGTTCCTTATTATGCGATGGATATCGTGAAAGGATCAGTTCTCGCTTTTGCGTTAGCGCTCACTTATTATAAGCGGACACACGTATAATTCACTTTTCTGTGAAAAAGTGTTCTCTCCTGTTAAAATAAAAACGACTTATGTAACAAGCAGAAGGAGGGCTCTTTTTGGGGGAACCATCATTATCAACCTATCAGCGCGCTCTCGAATCGTTATGGAAAAAGTTCACTAATGAAGAAACGTGGCTTGCGTTCGGTGAAGGCACCGTTAAAATTACCCTGACGATTCTGGCCGCATGGCTGATTGTAAAAGTTGGGAAAATTGCGATCCACAACTTTTTTATTATTCGCTCAAAAGCACCGCTCACGTTTTCGGAGCGGCGTGAAAACACCCTGTTGAAATTGATTGAAAATGTTTTAGCTTACGTTGTGTATTTTATTGCGCTCGTCAACATACTGGGCGTTTTAACATTTGATGTAAAAGGGTTAATTGCCGGAGCCGGGGTACTCGGGCTTGCTATTGGTTTTGGTGCTCAAAGCTTGGTGAAAGACGTGATTACCGGCTTTTTCATCATTTTTGAGGATCAATTTTCAGTAGGCGACTTTGTCCGGATCGGTCAGTTTGAAGGCACGGTCGAGGAAATTGGGCTGCGTACGACAAAGCTGAAAGTGTGGACCGGGGAAATTCATATTTTGCCGAATGGAAGCATTATCGAAGTAACGAACTTTTCACTTCATAATAGTGTCGCCGTTGTAGACATTGGCATTGCGTATGAAGAGAATGTTGAAAAAGCAGAAAAAGTTATTAATGAGCTTTTAGAAACGCTAAAGGACAAGTATCCGGAAATTGTTGACACACCAAAATTGCTTGGCATTCAAACGCTGGCATCAGATGTCACGCTCCGAATCACAGCGGAGACAACACCGATGAATCACTGGTACGTTGCCCGGATGATGCGAAAAGATATCAAGGAATGCCTGGATGCCAATGGAATTGAAATTCCTTATCCGCGTATGGTTATGTATTCACGGACAGAACAAGAAACACAAGCGGGTTCAAAACAGGCAAAAAGCGGAGGAACGGCATAATGGAAGAAAAACAATTTGCCTTACATGATGTGGTGGAAATGAAAAAAGCGCATCCGTGCGGAACCAACCGCTGGAAAATTATCCGTCTTGGCATGGATATTCGCATCAAATGTGAAGGCTGCGGCCATAGTGTTATGCTACCGCGGCGTGAATTTGCAAAAAAAATGAAAAAAGTAATATCAGAGAGCGGCGAATAAGCCGCTCTTTCTTTGCGTTGCCTTTTTCCCGTGCAGTCCATATAATGGGGAAAGGTTTAGAATATAATGTACGTTTCGACAGAAAACAAGGAGTGAACCAATAATATGGCATTAACAGCAGGAATTGTCGGTCTTCCGAACGTTGGGAAATCGACTCTATTTAACGCAATTACAAAAGCAGGCGCTGAATCAGCTAACTATCCATTTTGTACAATTGATCCGAATGTTGGCATCGTAGAAGTACCAGATGCGCGCTTGGCGAAGCTTACGGAAATGGTGACACCGAAAAAAACAATTCCAACGGCATTTGAATTTACCGATATTGCAGGAATTGTAAAAGGAGCCAGCAAAGGAGAAGGACTGGGGAACAAATTCCTATCTCACATTCGTGAAGTGGATGCGATTTGCCAGGTTGTCCGCTGCTTCGACGATGAAAACATCACGCATGTATCCGGTAAAGTAGATCCGATTGATGACATTGAGGTTATTAACCTGGAACTTATTTTAGCGGATCTTGAATCGGTGGATAAACGGATTGCCCGTGTGGTTAAGCTGACAAAACAAAAAGACAAGGATGCCGTGGCAGAGCATGACGTTCTTGTCATGGTTAAAGAAGCGCTTGAGTCTGACAAACCGGCCCGCTCGGTTGAATTTACGGAAGAGCAGCAAAAAATTGTTAAGCAGCTTCACTTGTTAACTGCAAAGCCAATGCTGTATGTAGCAAATGTAAGTGAAGAAGAAATTGCCGATCCATCAAATAATGAGCATGTACAGAAAGTGCGTGAATACGCGGCGGGTGAAGGTTCAGAATTGATTGTAATTAGCGCAAAAGTAGAAGAAGAAATCGCTGAGCTTGACGATGATGAAAAAGCGATGTTTCTTGAAGAGCTTGGCATTGAGCAGTCAGGACTGGATCAACTGATCACAGCCGCTTACTCACTTTTGGGACTGGCCACATACTTTACAGCAGGAGTCCAGGAAGTGCGTGCATGGACATTCCGTAAAGGCATGAAAGCACCGCAATGCGCCGGCATTATCCACACAGACTTTGAACGCGGCTTTATCCGAGCGGAAACAGTTTCATACGATGATCTTGTCCAAAATGGTTCCATGACGGCCGCGAAAGAAGCCGGCAAGGTCCGTCTTGAAGGAAAAGAATACGTGATGAAAGATGGAGATGTGGTTCATTTCCGGTTTAACGTCTGATCGTATAACGTGTAAAAATGACTCCACCAGGGCAACCGGTGGAGTCATTTTTTTAGGAGGAATTCGCAGTGAAAGATATTAGCTACCTCGCGCTGCTGGCTGCTTTTTTGTTTATGCTGATTCCATTCTGGCTTTCCTATAAGCAAAAACTTGGTATCTCAAAAGAAATGATGCTGGCATCGATACGGGCTTTTGTTCAGCTGACGATTATCGGATATATCATTACCTTTGTTTTTTCAATCAAAACACCCATTTTGTTTTTGGCAATTATTTTCATGATGATCGTTATTGCAGCACGTACCTCGGCTAAGCGTGGAAGTGATTTCTATCATTCGTTTTGGATTGCGTTTGCAGCTTTGGTGGCGGCAGAAGCTGCTTCTGTTACGATATGGGTCATTTTTGACATTGTAGATTTTGAAGCCCAATATATTCTGCCAATGAGCGGCATGATTATTGGCAGTTCGATGGTAGCAGTTAGCCTTGTATTTGACCGACTGAAGCGGGAATTCGATTCAACAAAAGAGCTGATTATGGGCAAACTGGCATTAGGGGCAACGCGCCGGCAGGCTTCCCAGGAATTAATTGAATCAACTGTTAAATCGGCGATGATTCCAAGTATGGAAGGAATGAAAACGATCGGTCTCGTACAGCTCCCAGGAATGATGACAGGAGCAATTATCGCTGGGGCGTCACCCGTTATCGCGGTAAAGTACCAGCTGGTTATTGCGCTTACGACATTTGGGAATACTGCTATCACGGCAATAATTGTTTCTTTTTTAACGTATACAGCTTTTTTTAAACAGCGCATGTTTTAAAGTTGCATTATCGAAACGTATGTTCTATAATGTAAAAGTGTTCACCAAAATTGCCAGGAGTTCCTTTTTGTCTCATTGTATTGCAAAAAATATTGCGCTGTTGAGAGATTCATGTTATAATTTCAACTTGTGAGTAATGAAAATTTGCTCCTTGCTGTCGAGACCCGTATGGGAACGTCGACAGCCGCATAGTCCACGAGGAGGTGAACAAAGATGAGAAAGTACGAATTCATGTACATTATCCGCCCGAACATTGAAGATGAGGCGAAAAAAGCGCTAGTTGAGCGTTTTGACAACATCCTTACTTCAAACGGTGCTGAAATCATCGATTCAAAAGAATGGGGTAAACGCCGTTTAGCGTATGAAATCAACGATTTCCGCGAAGGTTTCTACCAACTTATTCATGCTACAGCTGAAGATGCAGCTGCAGTAAATGAATTTGACCGTCTTGCGAAAATCAGCGATGACATTATCCGTCATATCGTTGTTAAAGAAGAAAAGTAATCAAAATGCATTAAATATACATCCCTTTCATCATGTTTCAAGCTGAAACATTTTAAAAGAAAAGGAGTTGATTCTGATGATAAACCGAGTGGTTTTAGTGGGTCGTTTAACGAAAGATCCTGAACTTCGCTATACGCCAGCTGGTGCAGCTGTTGCAACGTTTACGCTTGCGGTGAACCGCGCGTACACAAATCAGCAAGGCGACCGGGAAGCGGATTTTATTAATTGCGTGATTTGGCGCCGTCCGGCTGAAAACGTGGCGAACTTCTTAAAAAAGGGAAGCCTTGCCGGCGTGGAAGGACGTATTCAAACCCGTAATTATGAAGGCCAGGATGGAAAACGTGTATACGTGACGGAAGTCCAGGCAGATAGTGTCCAATTTCTTGAACCAAAATCTGGCGGTGGTGGCGGCGGCCAGCAGTATGGCAATGCTCCTCAGCAGCAAGGTGGCGGTTATGGCGGCCAACAGCAAAGCAATCAGGATTTTCCGTTTGGCCAGCAACAGCAGAATCAACAGCGCGGCAATAACAATGCCGGTTATTCTAAAATGAATGAAGACCCGTTTGCAGATAACGGACAACCGATCGATATTTCGGACGACGATCTTCCATTCTAATATTAAACAAGGAGGGGAAACTCATGGCAGGACGCAGAGGTGGACGTAAGCGTAAAAAGGTTTGTTACTTCACATCTAACGGTATTACACATATCGATTACAAAGATGTTGATTTGCTTAAAAAGTTCGTATCTGAACGTGGAAAAATTCTTCCACGTCGTGTAACAGGTACAAGCGCTAAATACCAACGCCGTTTGACAATTGCAATCAAACGCTCGCGGCAGGTAGCACTTCTTCCATTCGTTGGAGAAGAAAGATAAGAAGTTAAAAAGCACAATGCTGACTCTTCAGCATTGTGCTTTTTTTGTGCATGAAATAAAAACGCTTCCAAATAAAGAAAAATATAAAAAGCATAGCTTTTTTAAAATTAACTAGTACAATAAGCGTAGGAATTTTTATTTATTAAAGTTGAAGGTGGAAAAGATGAAATCGATTAAAACAAAATTGCTTATCCCAATTATTTTAGCTCTTATTTTAGCTTTTGCGTTTATTATTATATTTATCAGCTGGCAAACAGAAAAAAGTGTGGAAAAAAGTGTTATTACTCAAAGTGGAGGTACAGTTGAAAGTTTATCCGGTACAGTAAAATCGTTTTTAGACCAGCATGAGAAAAGCATTGATCTGCTTGTTTTTGAGGATACAATTCAATCTTATGGAACAAATGAACTGGCTCAAAACAAAGCCAGCCGTCAGCCAATAGAAAGGTTTTTTACTGATTATTTAAACACGTATGAAGATATGTTAAATATTTACTTCGGTTCAGCGGATGGAACCACGATTATTTCCCCGGTAATTGAACTTCCTGAAGACTTTGATCCCCGTGAACGAGATTGGTATACACAGGCGGAAAATAAAAAAGCTGCAGTTTGGAGTGAGCCATATGAAGATACAGCAACCGGTTCTTCTGTGGTGACTGTATCGAGAGCTGTTTATGACGAAAATGACCGGTTTCTTGGAGTAATTGGTGCTGATATTGATTTAACAGTCCTAACAGAGAGGGTGAAACAAACAGATCTTGGATATGGAGGATACCCAACTGTTTTTTCATCTGCAGGCATGGGTATCGTTCATCCGACTAGACAGGGAGAAGACTTAACACAAATTCCTGTTATTAAAAGTATTATCGATGGTTCCTCTCCATCCGGCAAGAAGTACTACCAATTGGAGGGGGAAAACCACATTATCGTGTTTAATAATGTACCAGGCGTCAATTGGACAGTAGCATCGGTTTATAACCAGGAAAACCTACTCGGCTTGTCCCAATCAATCAGTAAGTCCCTTCTTTGGACGGGTATGATCCTGCTTGTATTGATCAGTGCTGTCATGCTGCTTGTGATCTCAAAAATTGTAAAACCACTTCGCTATTTAGAACGCTCCGCTTCTCAAATAGCTGAAGGCGACTTGACCGTGCAGGTGCCAGTAACGACAAACGACGAAGTTGGACAGCTGTCAGAAGCGTTTAATAAAATGACAGCAACGATGAGAACAATTCTACAAAAAGTAAATCATTCTGTGCAGGAAGTAAAATTATCTGCAGAAAACCTAAGTGCAATATCAGAAGAAACAAGTGCGTCTAGTGAACAAATGGCTCATGCCATCAATGAAATTACACTGGGGGTTTCCCGGTCAGCAGAAGACTCTGCGGAGGCGACTGAGCGCTCAAACAGCTTAGGGATCCAAATTGATGTAATTATGGGACAGTCGGGAGACATGGCGCAAGCTGCTTTCCAGGCTGACCAGGCCAACCAAAAAGGAGTCGGTCAAATTGAACAGCTTCGTGCATCAAACGATGAAACGAAAACGTATATTTCGGGCATGCAGACCGTTATTGAAGAGCTTGAATCCAAAATGAGCTCCATTGAAGTGGTTACTCAAGCAATTACGGATATTTCAGCTCAAACTAATTTGCTGGCGCTTAATGCATCGATTGAAGCAGCAAGAGCGGGCGAACATGGAAAAGGCTTCGCGGTTGTTGCGGAGGAAGTACGCAGGCTGGCAGAACAGTCAAGCGAAGCAGCCAGTGAAGTAAGAAAAACCATACTCGATATTCAATCGGGTTCACGGACAGCTGTTGAGCAAATGAAAAAAACACACAGCAATTTCAATGAACAAACAGAAGCGGTAGAAGAAACAAGCAAGGTGTTCCATCAGCTTTCCACTCTTGTCAGCGCCATTGATTCATCTATTGCAACAATTAATCAGGAAATTAAAGAAGTAGGAACCACGAAAGATGAAGTGATTCACACGATGACGAGTATTGCCGCGGCCAGCCAGCAGTCTGCCGCGGCCAGTGAGGAAGTAAGTGCTTCTGCCGAAGAGCAATTAAGGGCAGTCCGGGCCGTAACGGATTCATCTGAGCAATTAATGGGATTAAGTGCTGAATTAAAAGAAATTGTAGACCAATTTAAATTGTAAAAAAAGGATGCCGGCTAGTACCGGCGTCCTTTTTTTACGTAAATTTTACAATGGATTAATACTTCGTTAGGTCTATAAAACTATAATGGAAGGCGGAGATAGGGAGAAAGGTGTAGTGTAATGAAATCAATTCGAATGAAATTTATGCTTCCCATTGCAGTAATTTTAATTGGTGCTTTTATGTTTATTATTTTTTTTACAGGTTTCAAAACTGAACAGCAAATTGAAAAAAATGCAGCTGTTCAAACAAAAGAATTTGTCAAAGAATTAAATAATTCTGCGGATGCCTTTTTACAAAAATATGAAGAAAGCATTCAGCTTTTGTCCGAAAGTGCCCAGGTGATTCGATATGCTGAAGCCGATCAAGGAGATGCACAAGCGGAAAGGGAGCTGCAGCCGGTTTTTAACCGGTATACGGATATTTATAAAGACACATTAAGTGTTTATTATACATCAGCAGCCGGAACCTTTAAAAAGGCACCTGCCACGTCGCTGCCGGATCAGTTTAATCCATTAGAGGAGCCATCCTACAAGCAGGCGGCGGCAAGTAATGAGCCTGTATGGAGCGAGCCACACCAAAGCGAAACAGGTGATGACATTATCACCGTTTCAAAAGCCATTATGAGCGGTTCAGAAGTGCTTGGTGTCATTGGAGCAGATATTAACTTAACAAGTATGACTAACCGAATGAACAAGCTGAATGTTGGCTATGAGGGCTATCCAGTTGTTTTGTCTGAACAAGGAAGAGCTCTTGTCCATCCGTCCCAAAAAGGAAAAGATGTGTCAAAAAACACGTTAATGGGAACAATGTTAGACGGCAAAAAAAGCGGTATTATAGAAAAAGGATCCCAATTGGTCGTGTATGACACGGTGGCGCAAACTGGCTGGAAAATTGGGGCGGTTTAC
>Ga0268252_1001324_pt1 | contig 14336 bp, 7 predicted proteins | sample AgamicMgSfrz_FD_200244 | JGI IMG/M metagenome (GOLD analysis project Ga0268252, IMG submission 200244) | Agave microbial communities from Guanajuato, Mexico - Mg.Sf.rz (v2) (version 3) | ecosystem: Host-associated > Plants > Phyllosphere > Phylloplane/Leaf | place: Guanajuato, Mexico | collected... | reverse complement strand
TGCGTCTTCAAGAAGCTGTTGTTTTTTTAGGTCTTCAAGAAGCTGTTGTTGCTCTGTTTCTTTAATAAGTTGAATGTCTGTATTGCTCATCTTTATGCTTTGACTTTCTTCAGTAAGGCTATATAGGACTTCGTATTTCGTATTAGGAGCTGTTTTACAGTTGCTTAAGAAATCGTCAAAATGTATGCCGTGTTGTCCTAATAAAAATAAACGTTTTTGTGCTCGTGTTATTCCCACGTATAGTAATCTACGTTCCTCTGCAATGTTGGGATTACTTCCATGAGGAAACTGTTTGTCGCCTAAAAAGAGAATGAAAACAATTGGATATTCTTGTCCCTTTGAGGAATGAACACTTCTAATTGTGACACTATCATGTATATCTTCGGGAACAAAGTCGTCTAATTCAATAATGAAATCAATTAAATCATCTGTATCAAGGGCTCCATCTTCCATTGCATTTAATACGAATTCTTTCATAGGTTCTTCTGCTAGTAGATGTACTAATTCTTGCAGTGATGCACTAGGATATTCGTCGCAAATATGTAAAAGGGACTCTTTTAAATTTAGTTTCTCTTCTTTATCAATAAGATCATCTTTGTAAGGAATTCCAATTGAATGCAGAGCTGTTTTTACTTGATTTGCTTGAGGAGAGTATGTAGAGTTTTTTCTATATAAGATACATATATCCTCATAGGAAGCATTTTTATGCTCTTTCAAATGATGAACTTGTTGTGCAATGTACTCAGCAGCTAACTCTATTGTTGGTGTATTAATAATGTAAGGGGTGATACCGCTGTCTGTTTTATTATTAGGTTCGATAATATTCTCTTGAATAAAGTGATTGGATAAGGCAATAATTTCTTGAGTGGAGCGATAATTTTTATTTAAATAAACTTCTTCTGTTTTCAGAGGATGCTTATTATAAAAGTGTTCATAAAAATGTTGTATATTGCCATGATTTGAGCCATTAAAGGTATAGATAGCTTGGTTTTTATCCCCTACCACCATGATATGTTTATCTACTCCAGCTAATTGAAATAATAGGGTCTCTTGTGCAAGTGACGTGTCTTGAAATTCGTCTACTAATATGTGCCGTAAGTTAGTGGTGATTTGCTCATATGTATAGGATTCTTTTGTAAGAATCTCTAAAGATTCGGTAATTAGTCCTTGATAGTCAGTTTGGTTCTTGATCAGATTTACACGTTGTATACGTTTCCAAAATTCAATCATGTCTTTCCCAGTTATAATTACACGTTGTCCTGAATCAAGTGGCACTCTAAATTCTGTATATAAATCTATCTCTTGCCAATGCTTATAAACCACTCCCTCAAATCCCTGTCTTATCATATTAAGGGCTCTTGAAAGGGAACTGGCTACTATCTCTCTATTAGTATATTCTTTGCATAAATCTTTAATTAAATCTGGTTTTTCTAATATTATTTTGGTGGTCGGAAGTATATGAAATCCAGTTCGAAGATTAGATTCTTTATAGAAAATACCATGTCGAATTATCCGATGGGCCAAGCTATGAAATGTCAAAATTTCTATAAGACTACCTGAACCATTTATAGCTGTATATTCGTATAATCGATTAATAAGCTGCTTTTTTGCTGAACGAGAGAATGATATTGCTAGTATATTGTCGCTACTTAACTCTTCAGTTGTTTGTAAGTGTAGTATTCGTGCTGCAAGAGTAGAAGTTTTTCCAGTTCCAGGACCTGCTGATACTTTTAGGTATTGAGATGTGGAAGTAGCAGCATTTCTCTGTTCGTCATTTAACATCTGTATGATGTTATCCATTACCTTATCATCCTTTACATTATTATATAATAATCTATTTTTCATATTATTATATAATATGTTTTATTAAAATGGCTCTTTATGTTAAATAAAATTTACGATAATATGGAAAAAAAGGAGGGATTAGGATGGGAGAGAATTATACTACGGTAAGAAAAGAACTGGTCGAGCGTTTAAGTTCAGAATTGGTTGGGCCTAACTATCCTAGAGAGAGCATAAAAGGTAAGCCATTACAGAAATATTTATGTGGAATACTTTGGCCAATTAATAGTGGATTAGCTATGGAAGAAAATGAGCAAGGAAGCACACAAGGGAAAGAGACGCATAAAGAGGAATACGAATCATTAGCACCTCTTTCTAAGGCGATGAACCCTTCTACTGTGGGTCTTTCTTTTTTAGTTGACAGTAATATTTCTAATATATATGTAACTGTTCGGTTTGGTATGTATGAAAATGTAGGAGAAAAGGAGGAGTGGACACGTATCCCCTATGAGGATATGAAGCAAGAAAAAATTAATATATCGGCTAGTATAAATAAGCGACAAAAGAAGTGCATTCCTAACACCGATTCTGTATTTCTTGAGTGGATTACTCGTCCATACGGTGATGCATTGGCTGTTAGTATGTTTTTGGTAAATCGGAATTATCAAGCGGTAGATGAATATGATATTGATCATAAATGTGTATTTCAACCAGAAATTGTAGTTGAAGGTAAAGGATCTTATCCATTCGTGGTACGCCAAAAGATGCATAGAAAAGATGAATGTACTGAGAACGATAATGCTAACGAAGATACATGGTATGAAGATCCTGATACGAGATCTAATAATTTACTATTTAGAGATGAAGTGGTTTTCGGATTAGGGCATAGCATTTCAGTACATTGGGACTTAGTGAGTAGAGATGGAAAAAAAGCTGATAAATTATTTACAAGGGTTATACCGACGTACGAGATTCCTATGGTTATTCCACCTGATTGGGATAAAGGTGGTACGCTTGATATGAAACAGTTAGCTCAAATGAAAACAGGGGAAGAGATATACCAAGCATTAAAACCGTTATGTGTAGAGTATGGAAAATGGATCGAAGAACGCAAGGATGAAATTCCTTTTTTATCAGAAGAACATGGCAAGACAGCTGAAAAGCATATGATAGCTTGTAGTGATTCTCTTCGTCGAATTAAAAATGGATTAGAACTTATACGATCCACAAATAATTCCAGAGTTTTTGAAGCTTTTATCTTTGCTAATCAAGTCATGGCATTACAGCGTTCACATACGGAAGCAGCAAGAACAGGGGGAAATCCTGATGATATATCAGCTGTATGGCGACCGTTCCAAATGGCCTTTCTTCTACAAAATTTAGAGGGTCTAATTAATCCTAATTCAGATGATCGTAAGATGGCTGACTTACTTTGGTTTCCTACTGGCGGCGGAAAAACAGAAGCGTATTTAGGATTGGCAGCATTTACCCTAGGGTATCGTCGGATGAAAGGATCCGATGATTTGAGAACAGATACAGGTGTATCTATTATTATGAGGTATACACTGCGCCTATTAACAATTCAACAATTTCAGCGTGCGGCAGCAATGATTTGTGCATGTGAACATATTAGAAAGAAAAAACCTTCTCTTCTTGGGGATACTCCTTTTAGAATTGGCCTCTGGGTCGGGGAAAAAAGTGTACCAAATAAATTTGGAGACGCTAAAAATATGATTGAGGCCCTTCGGTCGATAGCTCTAGGAAAGCGAGATACTCCTATTGATGTATCAAAAGGTTCACCTGTCCAACTAGTTTCTTGTCCTTGGTGTAATCATGCTTTGGTGGATGAAAAAGATAAAGCTCTTTTCTTGAAGACATATAAAGTAAAGGGAAAAGAGCGTAGAATTATGATCTACTGTCCAAATAAGAAGTGTGACTTTCATGCTCAAAATAGTAAAGAAGGTTTACCAGTGCTTGTTACAGATGAAGAAATATATCGTTTATTACCAGATATGTTAATTGGAACAGTTGATAAATTTGCAAGAATGCCATGGAAGCCTGAAGTGCAAAATCTGTTTGGGAAAGTGAAAGGTGAAGTGCCAGGGTGGGGATTTGTTTCAAATGGAAACAGTACAGAAGAAATGAGTAATATTAAAAGTGTGACTACCAATAATACTATTCAGGACTCTAGAAGGGTTCACCCACCAGATTTAATTATACAAGACGAACTTCATCTTATTTCAGGACCGCTTGGAACAATGGTTGGTTTATATGAAACAGCGGTGGATTATCTTTCTTCACTTTCGATAGACGGTAGGAAAGTTGGGCCGAAAATCGTTGCTTCTACAGCTACTATTCGAAATGCTGATAGGCAGATCCAAGGTCTTTTTACAAGAAAGGCAAAAATTTTTCCAAGTCCAGGGCTTTCGCATAAAGATTCATTTTTTGCTAAACAACGCCCCTTGGATGAAACACCAGGAAGATTATATGTGGGTGTCTTTGCACCTGGTCGAAGTATGAAAACGGCTTTACTTCGTGTATATGCGAACCAATTAGCGAGTACACCAGTTATGGAAGAAACATCTTCGAGAAAATCTATAGATCCGTATCAAACGCTCGTGGGATATTTTAATAGTTTAAGAGAGCTTGGGGGAGCGGTTCGTTTAATAGAAGATGATATACCAAGCCGTATGAAAGCACTAGAGAGGCAAAACGCACAGGAGCAGAAGTATGCATTTAAGCAACGTGAATATGAAAGAGATGTTCCTGAATTAACAAGTCGGATTGATTCGGCTGATATTCCTAAAATCTTGAAAAATTTAGAGCAGCCTTTTTATAAAGAAGGGCCAAATAAGCCTGTTAACGTATTATTAGCTAGTAATATGATTTCTGTTGGAGTTGATGTTGCTAGATTAGGATTAATGGTAGTGAATGGGCAACCAAAAACAACAGCTGAATATATTCAATCCACTAGTCGTATAGGACGGACTTTCCCAGGGCTTGTGATTATGACATATAACTGGATTCGGCCTAGAGATATCTCACATTATGAAGAGTTCTATGCCTATCATTCAGCTATTTATAGATATGTAGAGCCAATTAGTGTAACGCCATTTTCTTCCAGAGCTAGGGACCGTGGTTTGGCGGGGGTGATGGTTTCAATGGCAAGACTAGGGCACTCTTCTATGACTGCTAATAAGGGTGCTATGTCACTTCAAGAAGATGACAGTATAGTTGAGGAAATCCAGGCATACTTGTTAAAACGAGTGAGAGATATGAATGCTCCTCGTGATGAAGTGTTAGAAGATATAACTAAGAGATTCAATGAGTGGGAAGAAGTCGTTCAGAAAAGTCAAGTTGTTTATAGTTATAGTAAAAAAGAAGCAGTAAATAATTTATTGTATCCTCTTGGTCAAAGGCAAAAAGGAGTTTTTAAAACACCGGGCTCAATGCGAGACGTAGAAGTGAGTGCTGGAATTTATTTAAGGAGGGATTAACCTGTGAGTAAAATAGTAGGTAATGTGCGACCAAGTCAATTGATAACAACATTTGGCCCTGGTGCAATTGTTGATTTACCGGATTTTTCAGTAATAATGGCTGGAACTAGTAAGTGGGAACCTAGAATGTTATTAACACACTCATTTGATATAAAGGAACCCAGGTTAAAGAAGAAGTTAAAAATAGGGCGAATTATGTCTATTCCAATAGATCAAAATAATGCTGGTATTGGTACTATACCAGCATATAGATTTCCGGAATATCATGTATGTCCGAATTGTCGGAAGCTTGGGGATAGTCGGAATTTTACTGAGGAAGAAGGGATTCTTTATTGTCAAAATTATAGGAAAGGCAATGAAAAAGACAATGAAGCATGTCCTAAAGTAAAGACATATCCAGTACGTTTCTTAACCGCGTGTAAAAGAGGACATATAGATGATTTTTCTTGGGGATTTTACGTGCATCAAAAAAAAGAATATGATCAAAAAAAATGTGAACTATACCTAGAGGATACCGGAAATACAGGCTCATTAAGAGATTTAGTTGTGCACTGCGCAACCTGTAAAATAAAGCGTTCTATTAGTGAAGCATTTGCTAATGAAAAACTCCTACCAAAATGCCAAGGGAGACGTCCATGGTTAGGGAGGAAAAATAGGGATGGACAAACATGCGATCAACAGCAAAGGTTACTTCTTCGGGGTGCTTCAAATCTTTACTTTACAGTAACTGAGAGTTCAATTGTTATACCGCTAAATTCACACAATCCTCTTGAAGAATTAATACAAGAAGAAGTGGATTTTGAGGATGAAGAATTAATTAGTGACAAGAATGAATTTGAGACCTTTGTAAAACGTAATAAAAAATTGAAAGCATATGATAAAAATGAATTGTGGGCTATGGTACAACGTATTAAAAATGTAAGTGGGGATGAAGAGGATTTATTAACACCAGAATGGGATGCGATTACATCTGGATATCCTATAATAGATGAGCCGAATTTTGAGGTAGAACAACAGGCGTCTCCTATTCGTTTTCAGCATTTTATAGAAAAGCTTATTCGGGTAAAACGATTAAAAGAAGTAATGGTTATTAAGGGATTTACTCGCATAGATCCCCTTCCAGATGCAACTTTGATTTTATCAGGAGAGCATGAGAATAATGAGGATGCCGATATTAGTAAGATGGCCCCTTTGAGTGATCCATCTTTAGATTGGTACCCGGGTGTCGAATCCTATGGAGAGGGGATTTTTATTTCTTTAAATGAGGAAACCTTAAAAAAATGGGAGGAGGAGAATGGAGAATACGCAGAGAGTCTTAAAGAAGCACACAGAAAGAAATATTCTGAGAGAGATGTACCGGAAGAGCTTATTCCAGAATTTCCAGGTATTCGTTATGTATTATTGCATACACTTTCGCATTCTTTAATTCGTGAGTTATGCATGCATTCTGGTTATTCTTCTTCGGCACTGAAAGAGCGTATCTATTGTAATGAAAGAAAAGGAATGGCCGGTATACTTATTTATACTGCAACAGTAGATTCCGAGGGAAGTCTTGGTGGTTTAGTAGAATTAGGGAAAACAAGGCTATTTGAGTCTATACTTAGCCGTGCTCTATCCTCTATGGAATATTGTTCAGGGGATCCATTGTGTGCAGAGCATGATCCGGAGAAATTAAGTGATGTCAACGGCGCTGCGTGTCATAGTTGCTTGTTAATCCCAGAAACTTCATGTGAGAGATCAAATCATTATCTGGATCGTTCTGTCTTAATCTCAACGGTATCCAATCATAAAAGAGAATTTTTCAATGGATTCTAATTTTGAAGGTAAAGTAGCCCATTTGGTTTATAATTGTTTAAGTCGGGGCAATGATACCCTTCTATGCTTGAAAGAACAGTTGAGAAAACAAGATGTTCTTTCAGATATTGATAATTTAGTGGATTGTTTAGAATTTCCATTTGATTTGGCTGATCTTAGTTTTGAGATGTTAAAAGAGGCGAAGTTAAACGACATACCGGTGAGTACGATATTGATTGCTCTAGATGTAGCAGAAAATATGTATAGAATCCAAAAAAAAGTGGAACCTAGGATTTATCCAATCTGGACAGGTCCAACATTTGAAGATAGTCCTATTATGTATAAGACACATGCTACTGTAAAACGTTTATTCCAGGCAGCTAAAATGAATATCCTTGTAGTAGGTTATACATTTTCACTAGAGCAGGAACCAGTGAATTTACTATTTCAAGAATTAGTCTCTGCCTCTGAACGAGGGTGTCGAATCGATATTATTTATCATAATGATGAAAAAAATTTGGAGAATATAAAGCAAAGTTGGCCTAGCCATCTCATGTTACCACATCTATATTATTGGAAAGGAAGTAAAAAAAGCAAGTATGCCAGTCTTCATTCTAAACTAATTATGGTAGATCAGAGCCGATTATTATTGACTTCAGCAAATTTTAGTTTAAATGGGTTTAAGGAGAATATTGAAACTGGTGTACTGATTGAAACACCGATAGTAACGCGACAAATATGGAGACAATTTTATTCTTTATTGTCAAATAAAGAAATGGTTAAGTATTAGTTGGTAGTTTTAAGTTAGTAGAAAACCCGTTATTGAATTGATAACGGGTTTTCTATTTGATGATACTTTAGATGAACATTTAGATAAAAAGTATAGAGAATGGGATCGATATAATACATTTAAATTTAATGTTTTGGGCAGTGGATAGTTTGTTATATGTTAAGGGAATTTTGTTAATAAATATGCGGCAGTGGAGAGTAATTAGAATTAAGTTCTTAAATATGCAACCTTTTTAGTTTTTTATTCATATAAGAAAATTCGGTTCCCAATTTCTCGAAGCACATTTTGGAAATAATGTTATAATAAAGTAATACTTACACAATAAATTGAGTGTTAAAAAATATCAAAATGATAATTAATCATCCATCTAAATTGTACTAGATTGCATAATTATTTAATTGGAGGGAGATTTATGGTTCAACATACAATAGAGCCAGCCGCAAGGATTATTACAGCGATAGGAAGAGATTTAATTAAAGATTTACCAGCATCTATAGTTGAATTAGTGAAAAATTCATATGATGCAGACGCTTCCTATGTAGAAATTGTACTGTCAAAAATTAATGATCAATTACATATTAAAATTAGTGATGATGGTCACGGAATGGATACTGATACAATAATTGGAACGTGGTTGGTGCCTGGTACTGATCATAAGCTTAGATTAAAGAGAAGCCCTAAAAAAAGACCCTTCCAAGGAAGAAAAGGTATTGGGAGATATGCTGCGGCAGTTTTGGGAAATGAATTAGAATTAGAATCGGTACGTGATGGAAAGAAAACCATAGCGAAGATTGATTGGAAAGAGTTTGAACGTAAAAAATTCTTAAAAGATGTCAAAATATTAGTTACATCCGAGGAAAGCAAATTGCCGAATGGTACAACTCTGAATATTTCGGGTGGACAAGAGTACATAGACTTGCTCACGGACAAAGAGATACAAAATGTTTTGAAAGAGCTTAGGAAATTAGTATCGCCTTTAGATTCTAAAATCGATAACAGTTTTAATATATCTGTAGAATTTATTGATTTTTATGAAGAAGAATTTAAAAATGAAAAAATAAAAATAGAACCATTTCCAATTTTAGAATTCTATAATTATAGGCTTACTGGAACAATTTCAGGTGAGGGGCAAGCCAATTTGAAGTTTGAAAATGCCTATAAAAGCCCCCCAGAAATAATAGATATAAGTAAAAAGTTTATTTTAGAAGAAGATGATGGATATTATTGTGGAAATATAAAAGTAGATTTTAAAGTATTTGATAAAGATGATGAAGGTATAGATTTAATCATGATGAATCTTCAAAATCATATTGAAGAGCAAATAGGTAAACGTTTCGTAAAACAGACGATTAAAGAATCCACCGGGGTAGGTATTTATAGAAATGGTTTTAGGATTAGACCACATGGTGATCCAGGTTTTGATTGGCTCAACATGGATAATCGTAGGGTACAAAATCCTTCCATGCGAATCGGTTCAGACTCAATTGCTGGTTTTATAGATATTGAACCAGAAGAGTATTCATCCTTAGAAGAAAAAAGTGCTCGTGACGGTCTAAAAGAGTCTCCGTTTTACAAGGGATTGATGTCTTTAATGACACAGGCAATTACATTATTGGAGCTTAGAAGGTTTGAGTATAGGCAATTAAAATTGAAACAGGCAAGGTCTAAAACTCCAAGCGGTTCTGTTCAAGGCTTGTTTGATTTTACAGAATTCCAAACAGATATTCAAAGTAGTATTGATTCTAGTTTAAACAAGATAAAGAAAGATCCATTGAAAATAGAACAATATACAGATGAAATGAAAAAGGATGTAGAACAAAAAATTCAAACGTTGGAAAAACAAAAAAATATAGAGTATGAGCATATAAAAGAAATTATTGCAATTTATCAAGGACAAGCCACATTAGGGAAAATTATATCAGTTATATTACATGAAGGTCGAAAATCTATTGGCTATTTTAGTAATCAGTTGCCAAGAGTTATGAGATGGTTGAGTAAGCTAGGAAAAGAAGAGAATCTAACTGAATTGCCACTATTTCAGAAAATTAATGATCGACTGCAGACAACTGAGAAAGAATCTAAATCTCTAACAAGGTTATTTAAAAAATTAGATCCCTTAACGAGAACAAGAAGAACTAATCCGACTTCTATCGACTTAAAAGAAATAATTAAGCATGTACATGAAATATTTGAGAATGAGCTAAAATATAGTAATATCAAATTTGTAACAAATGTTGATGGGAATACAGTTGTTTATGGAACAGAAGAAGACTTTTTAATGTGTGTGACCAATTTAGTAGAAAATAGTGTTTATTGGTTAAAAAAAGGGAAGAAAAATGATAAATGCATAACAATTAATCTTTTAGAAAATGAAGATAGTAATATTATAGAAATAATAGATAATGGACCAGGAATTGAAAAAGAATTTATAGAATCTGAATCAATTTTTGTGCCAGGATTTAGTGGGAAATCAGAAGACAGTGGTACTGGATTGGGATTGGCAATTGCGGGTGAAGCAATAGATAGAAATAATGGGAAATTGAAAGCAATTTATTTAGAAAATGGGGCATATTTTATTATAGAAATAAGTAAGAATTTGGGGGAAGCTTAAGTGTCAACAGAGAGTAAAAAACAAATTGCGGTTCTAATAATTGAAGATGAGGAAATGCAAGTGCAAGTTGTAAATGATGCTATAGATGATTTCAATGAGGATAGTAATGATTACACTATTACTAGTACCGCTGTATATAGCTATACTGATAGCCTTAACTTATTATTAACTGAAAACTTCGATGCAGCAATAATAGATTTAAACTTAGATCAAACTAAAACAGAAGAAAGTGAATTAGATGGGAACAATTTAGTAGATATTATAGTGAACAAGATGAGAATACCTATAATAGTTAGAACTGGAAACCCGACTTCTTTTACGTCCACACAAATAAGTCCTGAAAATAGCTTTTTAAAGATTTTTACTAAGGATGACTCAGTGGATGAAATTCTCGAGCAAATTACTAAATGGTACAACTTAGGATTATCGAATACCCTTGGAACAAAAGGGGTGTTAGAATACTGTTTAAATAAGCTTTTTTGGGAACAAATTTCTAGTAATCTAAGTGAATGGGAGAAAATGGATGTAACTACCCCTGAACAGGAAAGAGCACTTATAAGATATACTATAAATGTGTTAAACAGTTATTTAGAAATAGATAGTGAATCTGGAAAATTTGAATTTTTCCATCCTGCAGAAGTATATATTAAGCCACCTATTAAATCTGAATTATTCTTTGGCGATATACTAGAGCATCAGAGTGGCTCACAGTACATTATATTAACACCTTCCTGTGAAATGGCACAGTCGAAGTATAAAAAAATTTTACTGTGCAAAATATCAAAAACAAATAATGTTGCTGGATTTGTAGATGCAAAAGATAAGTATTTGTCCAGTCAAAGTAACAGTAAGAAGAGTGCTTTGGAAAAGTGGTTTAGAAATGGACATTCCGATAGTATTGGATATCATTTCCTACCACCGTATTCAGATTTTGAAGGTGGATTTATTGATTTTCAAGATATTATAACAATAGACCCTGAAGTTGCTAGTTTTTCCGAAGAATACGCGAAAATTGCAACAGTAACTAGCCAGTTTGCAAAAGACATTTCATCGAGGTTTACATTATATTATGCAAGACAAGGCCAACCTAATCTAAACTCAGATTTAATCATTAATTCTCTTATTCGAGTAGCTACAGAAGTATAGATTGAAATTTTAAAAAGAGACTTGTCTTGAAAAATAAGATGATATTATCCCCTTTAGGTAGGCAGTGTGAAAAAGACCATGTACACACATGGATGTTACACTATTACTTGGAGGGGGTCTTTCATGACTAAAAAAGGATCGACATTTAATACCTATTCAGAAGAATTAAAGTTATCAGCTGTTCAGAGTTATTTAAACGGAGAAGGAAGTTACAATATGATTATTGAAAGAGACTTTGAACTAGCAATCAAGAATAACGTAGTAAATTGAATCTGCTCCTTTATCAAACTTTATGCCAAGGCTACACTTTCGTTAGTATTCAAAGGTGTTGAGTTAGCAAGAAATCTATTGCAACTTTTCATAAAGCATATAAATCAATAATAAATGTGCACAAGGTATTAGTTGCCAAGTGCACGCTACTGGTAAATTGAAAATATAGTATCGCTTTAGCCATTATTTAAAGCCTAAACTAAATTAAGCCTTTGAACCCTCTAAGGATTGGAAAGCTTATGATTGATTATTATTTTATTTATAGTTGAAGTCACACTTGAATTTAAAACAAATAAAAAAATCCTGGGAAAAATCGGATCACCCCATTATAATTTAGTATGAGGAATTATTTATATTTGAAGGACGGAAATTAATGGTGAAATATAAAGTATTAGATCTATTTGCTGGTGGAGGAGGCTTTTCTACTGGTTTTTTACAAGCGAAGTATCAAGAAAATGAATTCGATATAAGTAAGTCGTTAGATATAGATAAAGAGGCTTGTAAGACTTTATCAAATCATTTAAGCGAAAAAAGAGTTGTGAATGGAGATATAACAGATAATAGAATCAAAGAACAAATTTTCTTAGAGTGTGAAGACGTGGATGTTATAATAGGAGGTCCACCGTGTCAAACTTTCTCATTAGCTGGGCCAGCTCGATCAGGAAAGCAAGAGATTAGAGAAGCATTAAAGAGTGATCCTAGGAACGTTCTTTATAAACATTTTTTTGAAATTGTAAGGATATTAAAACCGCGGTTTGTAGTTTTTGAGAATGTAGAAGGTATTACATCTAAAAAGATAGGTAATATTGAAATCTCTGAAAAACAACAGTTAGCTATCGAGGCTATATGTGAAGAACTCAAAAATATAGGTTATTGCACAAAAGTTAAAGGTGAAGAGAGTCATTATAGAGTATTAAATAGTGCGGACTTTGGAGTTCCTCAACAAAGAAAGCGGGTTGTTATTATAGCTAATAAGCATGGAATTGAAAATACCTATCCAAAAAATACTCATGGCGATACTCTAAAACCTTATGAGACTGTAGGTAATGTGATTTCTGGTCTCCCTGTGGTTCTACCTCAGATTAATTCTTCTAATATAGAAGGACTTAAGAACATAGACATCATACTTGATAATTTATCTATTTGTATAGGTGCCTTTGTAAATAGTATCAATTTTATTTCTAAAAAGTACTCTTGTCGTGAGGAAATACAATCTAAAGAATTTATAGAGCTATTAAATTTCATAAATGATTATTTTGATTCAAAAATTGTCAATAGAAAAAGACAAAAATTAAAGGTTCTTGAAGCTTTCATTGAAGGATATAATAGTCGTTTGAAAAGTTTATATAAAAGCGAAAAAATTGACTCAAAGTTAACTGCACATGAATCTAGAAAACATAATATTAGAGATTTAGTGATATTTAGTATGATGGAATCGGGAAGTAACTCCTCGCAATTTATGAATCCTAATGCAGATTTGTATAATGAAATCTTGGATAATCTTTATCCTTATGATAAGACCAAACATAAAGATACTTACGTGAAACATTCATTTGATAAGGTTTCTAATACAATTTTAGCTCATATGCAAAAAGATGGTTTGAAATTTATTCATCCAGATCAGCCGAGAACATATACTCCCTATGAAGCTGCGCTGATACAATCATTTCCTACTGAGTATGATTTTTCTGGGGGGAAAAATTCTCAATTTAGGCAAATTGGGAATGCTGTACCACCATTGTTAGCAAAGAGAATTGGAGAAGTTATTTTAGAGGCATTAGTGGAAATAGATTCTAGAGAAGAAAGATGATAGATACTGTGTATAAAGTTTTATGTATAGTTTTTATCTTTAGGGGAAATTTGTATTATATATTCGTCTCTGTCAAACCTAAAATTCAATGTTCCAAACCTTTAATTTATAAAAAAATAATAGTGAAATTATTCCAAAACGCTAGTGCAACTAGCGTTTTTTGATTTGTATTGCGTTAAAAGTGAACTAGATTCTTTACATAAATCAAAGTAACCGATAACGAACCCCTCATAAGCCCCTTACAAGCCCCTACCAAGTAATAAATCACTAAGAAAAAACATAACAAAACAAAAACACCAACAAACACCGTAGTAGTAGTCAAAAAAATTTTAAAATAACACGCCAAAAACCCGCTCAGTCTCCCATATATATTATGAAGGGGCTTTTACTTTTGAACGGAGACGGGAGGAATTAGGATGGCGGTGTATCGTACTGTGCAGGTGAATTTTTGGCAGGATGATTTTGTTTTGGATTTGACGCTGGAGGAGCGGTATTTTTATGTGTATTTATTAACTTGTTCGAAGACGACGCAGTGTGGGATTTTTCCTTTTCCGAAGCGGTTAGCTGAGATGGAGACGGGTTATAATCGGGAGACTGTTGATAAGCTTGTGCAGCGCTTCATTGATTATGGGAAGA
>Ga0268252_1001320_pt1 | contig 14352 bp, 25 predicted proteins | sample AgamicMgSfrz_FD_200244 | JGI IMG/M metagenome (GOLD analysis project Ga0268252, IMG submission 200244) | Agave microbial communities from Guanajuato, Mexico - Mg.Sf.rz (v2) (version 3) | ecosystem: Host-associated > Plants > Phyllosphere > Phylloplane/Leaf | place: Guanajuato, Mexico | collected... | reverse complement strand
TATGAGAATTGAGTTTGTTTTTTTGTTTTTAGATATTTGCGTTTCTTAGCTTGATGGCAATGTGGTTCTACTCCTTATAAAGGTTACAAAAATCTTTCAAATAGCTCTAACTTGCACAATGCTTCCCTTTAATATAATACGCTGATTCTGTGAAAACCGTAAATACAACCTCTACTTCTGGAAGTCCTAAATCCATTATATATGTAGTAATGACCTTGGCAAATCGATCACGAATTTCCTGTCCACGCTCAAACCATTTCACTTCAATAAGAGGAAACGCTTCTATTTCTTCTCCATTGAATACAAACGTAGAACTTGGTAGTTCCAACGTAAAATTATTCGTACCACACTCACAAATCTCTGCAAGCTCTTCTATTAATGGCTTGCTAATGCTTTTTAATTGTTCAATAGTAATTCCACGAAACACAACATGCGGCATGTGAATCCCTCCGTTAGATAGCTTTATATTTGCTCACATCATAACACAATTCATTTTGCTGCACTAACATCTATTGGTACATATCAATGACATTCTTAAGAATAATCATATGTTATTGAAGTAATACATGTATTGTAACTATTTAAAACATTTGAGAGCTCGGTAATTGGGTAAATATAAAAAGTCTTATTATTCTCCCTGTAAGGAGGCATGAAGGGGAGGCCTCTATTAGGAAAGGGATGGTGCGCTTATATATTTTAAAAAGAAAAGACACCCAGGGGGTGCCTTTCGCCGACTTGGACTATCCTGTATTAATATCGTTCCAATTAATACATTAAATTATAAAAAATAATACGTTATAATTCCATGTACCCTAGTTGATATAATATATAAGGAAATTATTGATTAATTAATAACGCACATATATTAGGGAGATACATAAGTTATGATAGATATAATCCTGTCATTCTTTTTACTAGTTATATATTCTATTCGCTATCTATTTTCAACAGGTGAAAATAGGAAACAGGCAAAAGCCGATTTAAAAGAATTTTGGACTGATAGTGAGGGGCAAATGCTATTAGGTGCTGCTACGGGACTTGTAATTTCTGTGATAATTTTTGGTTATTTGCTTATGAATCAATAGATGTTCAATCAAGAAGAAAGTATTAGAGAAAACAAGATACTGAATAATATACATAAGAACCTCACCATTGGATGTTGAGGTTTTTTAATGTACAAAAGAAAAGACACCCAAAGGTGCCTTCCTCCGACTTGAACTATCCTGTATAAATGCCGTTTAGATTAATAAATTAAATTATAAAGATAATTTATTATACTCCCGTGTACCCTAGCTGATATAATGAATAAGGATATTATTGGTTAATTAATAGTGCATATATATTTGAGAGGGGACATAAGTCATGGTATTTATAATAGTGTTATTTTTCATATTTATAATCTCTATTATTCTTTCATTATTTTCAAAAGGTGAAACTCAGCAAGAAGCAAAAGAAGTTGTAAATGACATTGTTACCGGTCCTAATGGGAAAACACTCTTAATCGTTGCTGTGGTATTTGTAATCGGAGGGGTATTTATTGTTGGGAGTATTATAAATAATGACTATGAACCAAATACACATCCAAGTATACGAGACGATCGTGATCCTTTAGGATGTGCTCATTATGGTGGCGAATGGGACACTGGCGGTCTTTTTGGAGAAGCTAAATGTGTTTATAATAAAATTGATGAATCGGATAATAGGTAGTATATAAAGGTCTTATCTTTTTTATAGGAAGATAAGGCTTTTTTATGCATAAAGAAAAGACACCCTAAATTGTCTTCCTCCGACCTGATAACTACATTTTATGATTTCATTTTCTTTATTACATACCTTGCTGCAGGCACAGGAGAAGTTAATGCTAGAATGTAGAGTTTTGCTTTTTCTTGGTTATTTACAGCGTTTTGAATGTATACTTTTTTATCATTTTTGATGATATCAAGGGAATTGGTTTGGGGCGCAATGTTCTAGAGGATTTGAAAGTAAACTAATATTCAAAAGTTTACATTTGAAGATACATAATAAAAAAACAGTAGTGAATTTTATACACTACTGTTTTTTTATTGTTTCTTGCAAGTGAATTATTTATATTCCTGTCTATATAATTTAAACGAATAAATAGCTCCAATAAAAAATACAAAAGCTTCAAATAATATGAAGATTTGACGGAAATTCTCAATATCTTTACCAACTAAAGAAATAAATATGCAATTCATTAGAATTTGAGTAGTAAACATACAAGAAATAATATTAAAATAAATAGGATTTGTTCTTTCATCTCGTTTACCAATTTTTTTGTAAATAATAATAAGTGCAATTACTGAACCAAAAAATAGAAGTGCTGTAAGTCCTACAACGATATTGAAATTGCCTGTACTTTCTAACATCCATTTATTTAATAAGTCAATCATTATTATCTTCCTTTCCTACATGAGAGAATATTTCGTTCTTCTTTTTCACTATAATAAAAAAAGAAAAAGGAAAACATCGAACTTTCTTACAAACATTCGTGTATTCTTACAGTTTTGTCATTTTGCAAATGTATTCATCACCTTGTCTTTCACTTTTTTCTTTGGAAAACATAGTGAATTACGAGAAAGAGCGCTACAAGATCAACTTCCAAGAAGTAGTGCACTAAACCTCTTAATTAATGCAATTAGTTTGTTTTAAAGTAGTAAGTGGACAATACTTCTTAGTTGTAGAAAGTATCGAGATCCCTGTGTCAATTCCAGCGTTTGCTGCAGCTCTATTAATTGGTTAAGGAACTCCAAACAGCCCTACATTTCAATTGATAAGCCCTCAAGTGTATGAATGCTTGGGGGGGTTTTTATAATAAAGAAAAGGCGCACTAAGGTGCCTACCTTCGACTTGAACTATCAAAACTTGAAATTTTTACATTTTTATAGAAATTATTAGGATAATACCTCCGATTTTTATGTTAAGCTATTTGAGCTAGTATTTGTATCAATATTAGGGAGATGAATAGTATGTTGGGCGATTTCAATATGAATTCTAGTAATTATGAAAGTGGTGCTGAAATCTTAGAATTATTAGGCAGTTTAAGTCGTTTATTAATTGTACGTGAATTGATTGTAAGTGGGACCTTGACAGTTTCCCAGTTGAACGCTGCGACGCATATTTCGGAACCTATGATTTTACAACATTTACGCAAACTAACTAAAGGTAATATGGTAATGATCGAGCGCAAGGGTACAAAGCTTTATTGTAGGGTAGAAAATAAGAAGGTCATTGATATTATCGATTTATTGGGATTATCATATTAAGTTCTATTCTATGTCTTTTTTGAATTCAAGTACTTTATAAATAAAACAATAACCAGAAGAAAAGACACCCTAAGGTGCCTTCCTCCGACTTGAACCATCTTAATTTTAATAATTTGTATCTCGTAAATATAATTTTACCATATTTATGTATACTGTTTCTTGAGAAATAATAAAAGCACTCTTTCGAGTGCCTTTTACCTATCACAAGCGATCCCATCGCCATCTTTGTCTAATTTACTACTATATCCAGGTTCCCCTTGTTTAATCGGAGCCTTACCGGCTTTTTTCACTTGTGTACAATTTTCATACACTACATTATTTTTTTCTGGTTGTTTTGGTTGTTCCTCTGGCTTACTTTCAGGAGTAGTTTTTGGTTTTGGTTCTTCCTTATAATCCCTTACATTATCAATTACCACTTGATTATTAGATGAATCTATAATTTTAACTACAATCTCATCTTTGTTAGCGATATTGGCTTCTTTTCCATAAGCTCTGAATGCTGTATCTCTATACCTTTCGTATGGTCCAGCAGATGTTTTGAAAGTGGACACAGACAATTCTTTATCGACCTTATCATATTTTGCGTATGAATCTAGATCGAAAGCAAGAGTGATTAGTTTTCCATCTTCACTAATAGATACTGTAGGATTAACACCATCAATTTTCTTATAGGTTTCCGTTAATCTTTTTTGAGTATCATCTTTAAATTTATTAATTTTATCTTGTTTCTTATCAACTGGTTGTTCTACTGGCTTCGGTTCAACTTTCTTTTCTTCCTTTACAGGGGCAGTTTTTGTAGTGACAGCAGGTTTTACTTCTTGTTTCGGTTCTTCTTTCTTTCCGGTAACCGTATTGAATATAGAAACAACAATGACCAGGTAAATTAAAGAAGCGATAGCCATTTTTACTTTATTACCAGATCGGAACCCGAGTACTTTTTGGTACCATTTACGTTCAGTTTTATGTATCTCAATATCTGTATAACTTTTAATTAAGCTTTCTATTTCTTTTCCGGAACCATTTGGAATAAATGTAAATGTATCTTTAATTCCTTTGAATTCAAAGTTGGATTTAATAGCGTAATGATCAATAAATACATCTGTATAGTTACTGAAGTGATGTGTAGATATACTTACTACATCTTTGGCGTCTTTATCGTAAGTAAATGTTTGGATATGTTCTTTTGAAACTGCAGCGTATCCTGTTTTAATCCCCCTAAGAGTAACAGTTACAATAATAGGAGTGATTCCATATTCTTTTTGATACTTAGCAGCTATAGCTTGTTTAGCGAGTTCTAATTCGCTTGGCTGTTTCTCTTTTTTATTTTTTTTCATGATTTTCCTACCTTTTAAAATGTAAGATTTAATGCAAGCATAAAAAATCCAGTTACAACTATATCGTCATATTTTGTCGAGCGAAAATAAAAAAAGAGAGCCATAACTCTCAATGGGAAAGTGATAAGAATTTACCGATGGATATTAGATAAATCCTCCATTTTTCACCAATGCAAGTAGCAAAGGATGCTCAAACTCAAATTATGCTTAGAATGGACCCAGGGACAGGAATGGGATAATTTTCTGGTTAAGGGTCCGATATAAATAGATTGAATGCGATTGTCTCTTAATGGGGCAATCGTATTCGCTGTTTATAGGGGGATTAACTAAATTTCAAAATATAATCGAAAAAGAGTTAATTGAAGTTGAAAGTAATCTACAAGGAATCTTTAATGCGGCTCATAATGGGGATGCTGAGTCTTATGAAATTCTTTTGAAAATAAAAGAGGCGATCGGTAGCATTTAACGCTATCAATCGCCTGCTATTTTAACTAGTTGTTTTATCATTTCAATAAGTTCTTTTTGTTTATCAGAATTCTTAGATCGGATATCTATCATTACTTGTTCTAAGTCATCCTTAGCTGTTAATTTAGGATTCTTCTCTTCGGATTCACTTAATACATAAGAAACGAATACATTTGCGAGTTTAGCTATATCTAGAGAAGTTTTTCTCAATGGACATTTATATATTTCTTCGTTCTCCCACATAGATACAGCAGATTTACTTTTTAGTCCTAGTGCGTTAATGAATTCAGATTGGCTCATGTTAACACAACAGATTGCAGAAAACGCATCAAAGATTACATACCTAGACCAAATTCTTCAATCACAAGATACTGTAACAGTCTCACAAGTTGCAGCGGATTACGGATTATCAGCGATGAAGCTTAATAAAATCCTGAAAGAAGAAAAAGTGCAGTACAAAGTGAATAATCAATGGTTACTGTACTCCAAACACCAAAACAGAGGTTATACAAGATCGAAAACGGTTGATGTAGTGCATACGGATGGTAGAAGATCATTGAAAATGAATTCTCGTTGGAAATAAAATATTCATGAAATACTAACGAAAGGTGGAATTATTTCAGAAATGGATAGGGCGGCGATGTAAATGATGGAGGAAAGCACATTATCACTGGTAATCGTATCGTCAGTAATATGTTTATTGGAATACCTGGTACACCGAATAAATAGATGTCTGGGACAAAAAATGGGATGGTAACAAGATGGTGAATATGAACAAAAGAAAGTCTTGTGGATCATAAGGGATTTAAGAACTAGAGTTGTGCATAACAGCACTGATAAGGTTGAGGTATATCACTCTAGCTAATGATAAAAGCCCTACAGGGGATGTAGGGCAAGACTAAGGGTATTGAAGAATTGTCGATTCTAAAAGTAAAGGACTTCTTGGAATGTTATAAGTTTAACATAAAACCTATTAAAACATTATATAAAGATGTTACGAAATTATGAATATAAAAAAACAAAGATAAAAATTATGAAAAAAGTTGATAATCCATAGGAGCCAAAAGGGATTATGTTTGTAATAGCGTTTTTACAGAGTGAATAAGACAAGCTCTTGCTTTTCGTAATATTCGGTAATCTAATAGGGGCCCCACCTAATAGACTGGTTCCAAAGTATTACGATGCCTGAAAGCATCAAAAAAGCCCGTACAGAAGCACAGGCCAGTTGTTACACATATCGGTAACTAAATTTTAACAGATTGTTAGGTAGTTATCTATTAAAAATGAAAAAACGCTCGATGGCAACGAGGGTTGTAGAGAAAATATTCCCTAAAATTAGCTACATATATTATAACATACGTTTTCTCTCAGTAAATAAGGAGGAATGAAATATGATTGAAAATCCAATTACTTACGGTAATCATCATGACTCATCAGCAAGAGACTTTATTGAAGAATGTAAAGGTTGCAATGGAGAAATATACTTTGGTGAAAGTTACTTAGATTTTGGTGGTGATTACTTACACGCAGAAACAGAGTGCATTACGCAATATGTAATGTCTCATTCTACAGAGAAAGTGGCAGGTGAATAAGGTGGGACTACAAACCAAAATTGAAGCTGAAATTCAAATTTTAATGAATTTGGTTGAACGATATAAGCAAAGCAAAGAGCCTAACGCTGCATCAATGGTTGTAGCTTACGAATATGGATTACAAGCACTTATGCAAGTGTATGAAGCTAGTAAACAAACGGAAATAGCACCATTTTAAAAAGGGGAAATTCATATGACAACTGAAAATTACTTCTCTAAATTAGCTTAAATAGATTGCACGGAACATGTTGAAAAGAAGGGGCGTTTTAACTACTTATCATGGGCAGTTAAAAAGTAGATCCAACAGCAATATGGGAAGTAAAACGATTTAATGGAGGGCCTTACCTCAAAACAGATTGTGGTTACTTTGTAGGGGGGGAATTAACTGTACAAGAAAATCACTAAGTCAAAGTCATCCACTATTAAACAATCAAAACAAGCCGATTGCAGAGCGTAACAGCTTTGACATTAACACAAGTATCCAGCGGTGCTTAGTAAAAGCAATTGCAATTCACGGATTAGGTTTATAAATCTATGCGAGTGAAGATTTACTAGAAATCCAAGAGGAAATAATTAATGCCCAACAAGTTAATGCAATTAAATTAAACATAAAAAAATTAGCTACTCGTCGAAAAGTAGATGAAGACATGATTAAAGGACAATTAAGTATTAAAGAAATTGTCGAATTGACATTAAAACAAGCAGAAGAAGTACTTAAGAAATCAACAAAGTGGGTTAAAGGCAACATAGCGGTATGCGAAAGGGCGAATGCGTGATGTTTAAGATACCTGTAAGGCGTGGGTCTATGAAGGAGATGTTAATAGCAGTTCGTGATTTAGAAAAACGAGGTTATGACTATGTAACGCCAATTAAACGAATATATAGGGCAGAAAGAACCTTTTATCATGAAGGTAAGTTCAGAGGGAGAGAAAAGGTTCGGTTTACTGGCATGGAGGACAATGTGAGTTATGAGTGTTGGATGAAGAAAGTGAACTAAATGAGCAAATTACTTATACATTAACAACCGTTAATCGTTTTATTGGGATTAATAAAACTATTGTATTAAATGAAGCGATATTTTACAACAAGTTCATTATTGGTAAATAAATTAAAGAATTTCAATGAAGGCTATAACAGTTACGATGAATGACTTAAGCAATTTCCTTTATGGTCTTCTGCTACATTACGAAGGATAATAAACAAACTTGAAAAGCAAGGGTTACTTATAAAAAGGAATTACAACAAGTTAAAAATAGATCAAACAAAATAGTAAGGTTCAATCTACTATATTTACAACAAACCTTACAGGAGTGTGTTTAGAGGGTGCTTATGATGAACGGATTGTATCGCGGATTCTCAATAACTTCAGAACGATTACTTTCAAAGAAACAAAGTATTACAGAAGAAAGACATTATCATTTTTAAAGGGGGAATTAAAATGTGTGCATGTAACGGAACGGGAATAATTAAGAACGATATGGGTAATGGCTGCTTTCAATTTGTACCTTGTATTTGCGAAGCAGGGAATCGCAGTCCTGAAGAAGTGGATAGAAGACGTCATGCTGTTATGGCGGAGCTAAGGGAAATTCATCAATTACAACTGGAGGGGAAATGGGATGCCACGACTTGGAACGGATTTGGAAAAGGAGAATTACATAATGGCGTTGCAACAGGAAAGGTACATGAAGAAATCGCGTCGTAACTTATATATCGCTTTAGAAGAATTAGACTTAGTGTTTGATGAAAGTGAAGTGATTCAATTAAGAAAAATGTGGGATGAGGATAAAGGTATTCTCGAAATAGCAAAAGAGCTAGGAAGGCATCAACTAGAAATCGCCGCATTAATCATGGATCAGGCAGATAAGAACAAAATCAAATCGCGCCCAATGGGGTTAGGAGCATGAAACAACTAACACTAGAGGATGTAGTCGGAAGTTTTGATTATACTGCAACAAGTACAGCGGATAAGTTTTTGAAACGTAATAGCATTATGACGTATTCAGTAGAGTTTTACGATAAAGACGAGAAATGGAAGCTCCGTTGGTTTGACGCGAAGTCCGAGGGCGCAGCTATAGAAATGGCTAAAAAGAAATACGGGAACATACAAATCATTACCACCCATATTTCAGATAGAACTTTAGAGGAGATTATGAATTTGGATTAGGAGGCATAGCGCCATGATGATAAATAGATGGCTAGAAAAGGAAGATTATCAAGCAGCCGAGAAGAACGGCATTGGCTATAACATGTTATATCGTAGGGTGTATCAAATGGGATGGGATGTTGGTAAGGCAATTAATACACCGCCTCGGAAATATCAATTTAGGGAACAAAAGTGGTTAAGAATAGCATTAGAAAATGGGGTTAAAAAGAAAACATTTTTAACTCGTGTTTATAAAGGGATGTCACCAGAGGAAGCAGCAAAAAAGCCTGTAAAGAAATTAAGAGCAACAATGGAAGATATGGTCAATTTAGCTGAAGAGAACGGTATTTCATATAGCACATTTAGTAAAAGAGTATTAAAAGGAGGATGGAGTCCACAAAGGGCAGCAACTACACCTATAAGGAGACCTAAGAAGAAAAGTAGCTAGGAGGCAACATGGACAGGAAACAAATCTATATCGATGTTTTACTACAAAAAGGAATTTATAAAGAGGAAAAGACTGGTCGACAACTTTATGAGATGACTGAACAAGAGTTGTGGAATCTAATTAAAGGAGTGTATCAAGAATGATGGAAATACAACATGATGTTTACGAAGTGACTCAATTATTAATCAAAGCAAAGGGAGGTAATTGACACTCCCACGGCTAAAGCCACAAGCTGACTAATGTCAGTGGGATTCTTACTACCAAAGGCGAAGTCTATTTCTAGTATCGCTGACGTGCAAGATTGCGGTGTGCCATCAACACTCCGTATCCAGTGCATATACCAGATACGGCACTCATTCTCTATTACCAAACGAGTCAGATTGTGAGTTCTCAAATGTGTTTTAGCGTCTTGTGCTTGACGACTCAATACATTTTACGGAGTAGAAGAATTTGTTACTTCAACCTCCTATGTATTCTGTTTTCAGAGAACAAGATTGTTTTAGAGACTTTTATTTGCCTATTATGAAAATGATACCAATTCAAATTCTTGATGTAGAGAACGTACCTTCGGTGTTTTATTTGTACATCGCATTTGACCTCACTCTCATCCCATTCCTAAAGTGGGTGCTATCGCACCGTAGTGGGGTTTCCTGTTCGGAAAATCTATAAAAGATGTGGAGTTACCAAGATATGCAAAGTCTGGTGGTGCTGGTTTTGATTTTGTAGCAGCAGAGGACACGATTATATGGCCGGGCCAAACAAAGGTTGTACAAATGGGATTAGCTTTGGAGATTCCACCAGGATATGAATTGCAGGTACGTCCGCGTAGTGGTATGACGCGTGATTCTTGGAACTGAGGATAGTGGTTTTAGAGGGAAGGTTAGTGTACTTGTTGATTACATTGAATTCCCTAAAGAGACTAGCATGCAGGCTAATGTAATTGAAAGAGGGAATCTGGACTTCGAATCAACGGAGGGTGAAATAAAAAAGGCTAGGATTTGCTCCTAGCAAAGAATTATGTCGTACAGAAAGGTAAAAACCTAATGTTTGCAATTTCATTATATAACGTTTCTGGGGTGGAAGAATTAAATCATAGCAATCTTTACGTAACTTTTACATGTGATTGAAATATTTGATAACACAGAAATAGATTTATTAGAAATTGAAATTATTAAAGGGATTTCTGCACATGGAAATCCTAAATGTAATGTATGCGGTAAAGAAATCTTAATAGTACCGAGTTACGTGGTTATTGATTTAGATGAAGATACTGCTAACTAGGAATAGAGCTCCTAGCAAAATTAAAGAATCAACTAAAATTAAGAACTGGTTTTTCTGTGGTTTTCGAAATTCCCTTATTAAGCTAAAAACGACACTCATTCCGAAACAAATATATAACAAAATCATTATTGTTCCTGACATACTTAACACTCCTAATATATTGATAATTTAATTATATATCGAAAAGTACGTGTGTGTAAATTTTTAACAAAAAAATTATTGGAATAAAAAAATGGCTCTTACTATTACGTAAGAACCCCATAACCGAAGAAAAAAAGTCGTATGTGAAACCATGCAGGAATCACAATAATATTTTAACATTTAAATATATAGTTGTCTATACATCGAATTGAAAAAATATTTATTTAAACGAAGGAGCCCTAGATTTAGGGATCTAGAGCTTCTTGTGTAGGTATAATTCACACAATTTATGAAAAGAACCTACTGAAGATAACATATAAATGTTTCATAAATGTATCAAAAAAGTGAAAAAATAGTTATTTGAATAGAAAATGACAGCTAGAATATTAAGATTGTATCAGCTGTCACTAAAATAAAAATTTATTTTTATTAGTAGGTTTTTAGTTGATATTTTTACTTCTTTTAGAAGAAATTGTACCAAATATTACTCCTGACATTGCTCCGATTAAAGTCATAAAAATTGCACTCCATGCTGCAAATGACATAACTACACCTCCTAAAAATAACTTATTGTAACTATTTAAAGCTATTGTTTCTTAGTCTTTTTAATAGAAATGATGATTGCAACAACTGTTAAGAAAATAAGAGGAGACCACGAAAAGAAAGACATGTAGTATTCTCCTTTCGATAATAATTATAAACATTGTATAAAGCAATTATTACATGTTTATAAATTTGATATACCAAATATGTAATATTGCATATTGAATTGTAGGACGTGGGGAAGTAAAGACGATAGTCGAACCAAAACACCATTTTAATAGAGAACATTTAACAGGACCCGATTAGGGGGACGGGTCCTGTTAATGGAACGATAGATTTTTACGAGATTACCAATAGATTACCATAAAAGGTAATTGAATTCCATCGGTTGGGTGTTGAGAAAGCTTTTTATAAATGCCTTATTTTACATAACAAGGCAGCTAGCTAAAGTAGCTAATTGCTCGGTTGTACAATTTTAGAAGTTTCACTGGATACAGCTATATGTTGTACAAAAGTTACAACTATATCATAAACAAATATTAAAATATTATATATGAAAGAAAAATAAATAAAAATTTCATTTTGTTTATTTTAAAGCCAAAAAAGAGCACTTTATTAAGTGCTCTCGTGACGAGATCCATTTTGTGAAGACTACTTTATTTTATAAAGAAAGGAACACAGAATATTATATGCGTTTCTTGTTAATTGAGTGTATTTTTACAGACAAAGAGCAGCCAGCAAAAGCTAACTGCTCGGTTCTCCAAGGGGGAACAAGGAGAAAATCTAATGTCATATAAAGTATTGACGGAATATTGGGTTTTATTCACGAGAGATTATATTCCGAAATTTGGATTATAATAGTCGATATTCTCCATATTGACCAGAAAAGAACTAAAAGTTCTAGTGAAATTCCAAGTGTTCTTTTCTTAGTTTTTTGAGATTCTTTTATCAAATAGCCAACAGCACTAATTGCTATAAGAATAAAAAGAATAAGTTCTAGTGTAACTGGCATTTTATCTGCTCCTAAACAAATTATTTCGTATATAATAATTATAAGATATTTATTGATCATTAGTAGTAAACATTTGAAAAAAATAATCCTTTTGTCATAAACAAAAAGGCAGTTGTTTCCGCAACCACCTTTCAGTAAAATAAAGCACTTTTTCAGGAATAAAATATGGCTGATTCTTGAAAAGGTTATAGGGTTTAATCCCATTTTTATAATTCAAGTGACGAACTTAATTTTAAGAAAGGCATGAGTACATTATATGATAGCTTGTCAATAATGGTCACGAGTAAAAGAGCAGTTAGTAAAAGTTAACTGCTCCATACAAGGAGATACAAAGAAAATTACTTCAAATGAGTTTTGACATACAGCCTACATATATTATTGACGGAAAAATTATTTTAAATCCAAGTGTTATTTAAAGTAAACATTCCTACAGATACAATGGCTGCACCTACTGCAGAACCTAGCCAATCTCTCCAACTCAATGTATTTAAAGGTGTATCTGTTAGATTCATAATTAAGAAGATAGCAAATATTAATACACCAAATGCTAAGCATCCCCAAGAAGTTTGTAAGGATTTAATTATCTTCTTCCGGAATTTGTTCATATAAATCATCCTTACTAATATTTTGTATTTTTATAAATAAATTATTGCATATATGGAAATTGAAAGTAAAGAGTATACAATATTACATATTGAAACTTAACGAACTAATTATTTTTATAGACAGTGAGGAATAACAATACGATTTAACAGCAGAAGAGATTACTGGAAAATTAAGCGCATAAGTAATCAAAAGCATCCATAACGGGTGCTTTTTTCTTTGTTATATAGAAATTACACATTAAGCATACATGTATACGCATTGTTACGATACGCTAAGGAATAGTAATAAAAATATGAGACCAATAAAACCGTATAAAAACCAAAAGAATCCTAAGACGGAAAATATTTTATGGAAATAAAGCATGGTAAACCTCCTTGGGGATATAAAGGATTATAATATATCGTTGGCCTATATAGAAGGAAAAACATAAATTGGTACATATTAAACGAGGGGTAGAATAAAATGGACATTTGGATTAAAGGATTCTATATAAATAGGTAGAATCTAATTATTTAGTTCACATTTTAATCCAAGGGGTACAAATTCGATGCGACGTGAAAAGGATTTGTTGAAACAATGGAAGGCAGATTTGCAAGGTATTCAAAAAGAGAAGAGACTGAAGAAGAAGGCTAAGAAAAAAAATAAGAAATATAGCATTCCGGGTAATACAGCTGACTTCATGGATGGCAAGAATACTTATCGTAAAGAGAATGGGGTATGGAAACAAAGGAATAAATAAAGTCAGGATAAATAAGTTTGATTAAGTTTATAGCAATTATCGTAGGCGCTTGCCGTAATCTGGGTGGCGTCTTGTTTGTTGTTAAGGAAAGATTAGGGATCAGATAGACTTGCAAATTGAAATATTATTAGTCTGAAACATAGACTAGTAAACAAACCATTTCTAACTTTTAATCATAGAATATGATGAATTCAATTTTTAGAGGAGGGAATCATATCTATGGGATGGAATAATAATTTTGGACATTCTCGAGATTGTAATAGATTTTGGGATGATTTAGTATTTTGTGGATGCGGTCGTAGACGCAGAAGAAACGATTTTAACAACTGTCATTGTAGACGTGACTGCGATTGTGATGAGTGTCGTCGTAGACGTGATCATGAACGCGATCGTAATCATGATCACGGTGACCATCGAGAGTGGTAAATTCTTTTGAAGGAGTGCATATCTTAATCGCACTCTTTTTTATTATGTTTTTATCATTTTAGCCAAGAAGACTCCTTCCTCAAGGAGCGTGAAGGGTCACAGCCGAGTGAGTAGGTGGGAGATGAATTGGCTTCGAACAAGGGATGGCAGGAAGCCATCTTAATTGTTCGACTTACAGAAAGTTTTACTCCACTACCTATCGAATGTACGTTTGGTATATAATAGTCATATACTGAAATGGAGGTGAATTAAATGATAATTAATAAAGCCTTTAAGTTTCGTATCTATCCAAATCAAGCACAAGCAATTCTAATTAACAAAACGATAGGTTGTTCTCG
>Ga0268252_1001319_pt1 | contig 14370 bp, 10 predicted proteins | sample AgamicMgSfrz_FD_200244 | JGI IMG/M metagenome (GOLD analysis project Ga0268252, IMG submission 200244) | Agave microbial communities from Guanajuato, Mexico - Mg.Sf.rz (v2) (version 3) | ecosystem: Host-associated > Plants > Phyllosphere > Phylloplane/Leaf | place: Guanajuato, Mexico | collected... | reverse complement strand
CAGCATTATCTAAAAATACTCGTCCTACCACAAAAAACATCATAAGCCCAATTAAAATAGAAGCAATTCCTTCAGCTTGGTGAAAAGGTGTAAACCGTGAAATGAAAACGGCTATTAACGCCAATACACCTCCTCCAGTAGCTACCAGATCTTCCATAAAGACCAGCTTGGTTGCTGGCTTTGCTTTCTTTAAATGAACAAAGCTTTGGGTAAAAGCATTGACCTCTGCAGTATTCATTCCGACATCGTGCAAAATTTCTTTCATTGCCTTAAATAGGACAAACATCTCAAGTAATACCGAGATGCCAAGTACTGCAATATTTAAAATAAAGCCTGAAGACTTCGTGGGATGAAGAATATGGTGATATCCTTCTTTAATCGTTTCAAACGCCATAATCCCTACTACAAGAACAGCTCCCAATAGAACAAGATTAACCAATCGTCCGAAGCCGTTTGGAAATCGTTTGGTTGGGGCTTTTTTACTTAATGCCGAACCTATAAAAACAAAAAACTGATTAGCTGCATCTCCTAAGCTGTGCATCGTTTCAGCAAACATTGCTACATTCCCTGTTAAAGCGAAGGCAATACCTTTAATGATAGAGATAATGGTATTAACTACAGCGGCCATGATGGCCGATTTATTTCCCTTTCGCAACAATTTAATTAATTCACTCATACAATCCCTCCGTTTGCGCCTTTGATGAGATTCGATTACGGTTAGTGTATGTGAATTTAAAAATTAAAAACCTCCAACATACAAGTTGGAGGTTTTTAGTCATGTTTCATTATTTTTTAAAACGGTACGGTACAGTTGTAACAATTACATTTTTACGGTAAAGCAAATGTGCTTTTAACAACAGACTGGACTGATTGTGAAGGATATTTTGCCAGCTTTTTTTCGTAATGAATTGCGGAATAACGACCGTAATAGCCATATTATTTTCCCGGGCTTTTTCCTCAGCCATATCGATGAATCGAAACAGCGGCCGCACTAAGCTGCGGTATTGAGAATGAAACGTAACAATACGAATATCAGGCTGCCACTTCTCCCACTTCTCTTCCATTCTCTTTTCGCTTTCTCGATCAAAGGCCACATGCACTGCAATAACGGTATCGCCAATCGTTCTTGCATAATTTAATGAATTTTCTACTACCTTTGTCATTCCTGCTACAGGAACAATGACCACACTTCCTTCAAGCTTTCCAATCTTTTCTCCTTGCTTAATGCGAAGCTGCTCTCCTACCGCTTCATAATGCGTATGAATGCGATGAAAAATATAAACAATAACCGGTAAGAAAATGAGCACGGACCATACTTGTGAAAACTTCGTTGTAAACAAAATAATTAGCACCGTTAAGGTAATGAGGGCACCAATTAAGTTAATGGTTAGCTTCCCTTGCCAGCCGGCCGGCTTTTCTCTAAGCCATTTGACAATCATGCCTGTTTGAGAAAGCGTAAATGGAATAAACACCCCGACTGCATAAAGAGGAATTAATTGTTCAGTCGCTCCTTTAAAAGCTACAATTAAGACAATAGAAGCAATTCCAAGGGTCACAATTCCATTTGAATAGCCTAATCGATCGCCACGAATTTGAAACATTCTTGGCATGTATTTATCAGACGATAAGTTGACAGCCAGCAAAGGGAAAGCTGAAAAGCCCGTATTCGCCGCTAGCACTAGAATTAGAGCTGTTGTGCCTTGAATAAAATAATAAAATCCATTTCGTCCAAACACACTCGATGCAATTTGTGATACAACCGTTTCATCTGCTTTTGGAGAAATGCCAAGCCAATAAGCTAAAAACGTGATGCCAGAAAATAAAACGGCTAAAATACCGCCCATCAGCATTAATGTATGAACAGCATTTTTTGCACCTGGCTCTTTAAAGTTAGGCACTGCATTTGAAATAGCTTCTACACCTGTCAATGCCGAACAGCCTGATGAAAAAGCTTTTAATAATAAAAACAAACTAATACCTGGCACTACTGTACCGAGAGATGGATGCAGCTCAGGTGAAACTTGACCTGTCGCTATTTTAAATAAGCCTACCGCTATTAACAAAATAAGAGCAATAACAAATAAATAAACCGGATAAGCTAATACGGAAGCGGATTCTGTTACACCACGTAAATTTAAGACGGTAATAAAAATCACCAGCAAACACGCAATTACTACATTGTAATGATGCAGCGTGGGAAAAGCCGAAGTTAAAGCATCGGTTCCTGCTGAAACACTCACAGCAACTGTTAAAATATAATCCACCAACAATGATCCCCCAGCGATAAGCCCGGGATTTTCCCCTAAATTGGTTTTCGAAACAATATAAGCTCCTCCGCCTTGCGGATACGCATAAATAATTTGGCGATATGAAAGAATTAAAGCCGTCAGCAGAACCAATACCCCAAGCGCAATTGGAATCGAATACCAATAGGCAAGAACGCCGACTGTTGCAAGTACAATCAAAATTTGTTCTGTTCCATAAGCCACTGAAGATAAGGCATCTGATGATAAAATAGCCAGTGCTTTAAGCTTACTAAGCTTTTGATCGCCTAACTCTTTTGTTTTAAGCGGCTTTCCAATCAATAATCTTTTGAGAACTGAATAGTTCACGTAATTTCCCTCCGATGATTGCTTAGCTACTATTTACTGTTCATTGCTAAGCTCCGTTACAAGTTCACGAATAAGTGATATTATTCCTAAAAAATACCTTTTTATGTTAAAAAAGCGCACAAAAAAAACACTAAGGGTTCTCAGCGTTTTTACACAGCTTAAACCTCCTCTCCAAAACGCTTATGGGGTTAGCTGTCGGATTCGGGCTATGAGAGTAGCCCTACCTTTTAAAAAAAGGATTCACCCCAAGTGACAATGCACAAATTTGGGTCCCCCACTTCTGACGAATTAAGCGATAACAGGTCAATATAATTTTCGGTTAAAGGGTATGATCGATAACATGTTTCTTTCATAACTATCCTTTGTTCTTAGATAATATACTCCCGTACAAATGGTTTGTAAAGCATTATTTTACGCAAACCATAAAATAGTGCTTAAGGCGCTTTTAACAGAAAAACAAAAGGTCTTCTGCCCGCGTACAGAAGACCTTTTTGCTTTAACTTTTTGCTTTTAAAACGGCTGCTAGCTTGTTTTTCGTTTGAGGACCATAAATGCCATCCACATCATAAGGAAGATACACAAGCTGAAAACGTCTGACTGCATCTTTCGTTTGAACTCCATATATTCCGTCTACTGACCCTACTTTAAAATTAACTGCGTTTAATGCTTTTTGAAGCTGTTTCACGGCTTCTCCAGAATCACCTTGTTTTAAAATTCCATTTGGAAGTGGATACTGTTTCGAAGGTGGTGTTGGTGTTGGTGTTGGTGTTGGTGTTGGTGTTGGTGTTGGTGAAGTTCCTGAAGGAATAACAATTGTTTTTCCAACCTGTAGGGTTAAAGGATCAGAAAGCCCTTTATTTGCTTCTTGCAGCGCTTGTACTGTTATTCCGTACTTCTGTGCAATACTGTACAGCGTATCTCCTTGCTTGATCGTATACGTTTTTGTACCTGGTTCAGAAGGTGATGGATTTGGTGTCGGTGTCGGTGTTGGAGATGGTGATGGATTTGGAACTGCACGCCGAGGTAAATTTAAATATACGGCAATTCCTTTAGCATACGATTCACCCATACTTTTTAAAAAAGCTTCATTTTGAAGAAGTGCTGCATCGGCGCTCCTATCAATAAAAGCTATTTCAGTGAGTACTGCAGGCATATTTGTTAAGCGAAGCACCGCATAATTGGCTGATTTTCGTCCGCGATTCGGATGATTATACGACAGCAGCGTTGGCTGTACTTGACCGTGCACAATCGATTGAAACGTTTTACTGGCATTGCTAGCGCTTCTATAAACATAATCTTCGTATCCTGTTCCTCCACCGGCATTTACGTGAATAGACATAAACGCATCTGCGCCCCACGAATTAGCTTGAGAAGCTCGCTGAGATAACGATAAAAAAACATCTGTGGTACGAGTGGTTTTAATCGTAAAATCACTGTACATGCTATTTAAATAGCTTATTAAATATTGTTGAATTTTTAAAACTAAGTTTTTTTCATATAGTCCGTTCGCTCCAACTGCTCCTGCATCTGCCCCACCATGTCCTGCATCAAGATAGATTTTTTTCATATTACTTGTCCCTCCTTATTGTTAACATATGCACGAGGGAAAAAAGTGCTACGTATACTAGCCTACTAAGTAGAAAATTACTAAAAAAAAGAACCGCTACTCAAAGGCAACGGTTTATTCTGCGTTGTAGACAGAATATTAAATAGGGATAGCTCTCAAGGAGTGACAGCTATATGCAGAGTGTTGATTCGTTGATTAAATGATAATAATTATCATTTTCATTTAAAGTATACACTAAAAGGAAAGTTTTGTCTATTCTATTATGAGAACGGGCCTATTTAAAAAGCAGAACGCCTATAACAATGAGAATAATCCAAATTGGAATGCTTATTAATATGCCTATTACTAAACCTTTGAAAAAATTTCCTTCTTGCATTTTCATTCCATTCCTCTCCAACAGTATTTTCTAATGACACTACGACTGGCTGAAAATTCTCTGAAGTTATACTGAAGTGCAGAGTGAACACACAAACAATCTCTCTATCTGTTATACACTACTTTTACATATAGATTCAATGAGACAAAAAGCTTATCCTTTTTAATTCATATAACCAAATTCTTTCCTGTATATAACAAAACAATAAAAAGCATCCCGTAAATTGTACGACAGGCAGCTATACTTGTTTTATGAACAGCTTAGTTCGATATTTAATATGCGCAATGTTATTCATTTTGAAAAACAAAAAGTCCGAGAGAACGTATAAACGATCTCTCGGACTTTTAGGAATTAATATTGGCTCATGTATTGGTCACGTTCCCAAGGATGAACTTGTGTACGGAACATATCCCATTCGATTTCTTTCGCTTCAACGAAGTGCTCTGCTAAGTGTTCACCTAATGCAGAAACCATAACTTCGTTTGATTGGAAGCTATCTAAAGCTTGAGCTAATGTTGCAGGTAAATCTACGATACCTTCTTCAACACGCTCTTCTTTTGTCATTACATAGATATTACGATCGATAGGTTTTGGAGCTTCAAGGTTGTTCTTGATTCCATCTAAACCAGCTTTTAATAGAACAGCCATTGCTAAATATGGATTAGCAGCTGGGTCTACGCTACGTACCTCAACACGAGTTCCTACGCCGCGAGAAGCTGGGATACGGATTAATGGGCTACGGTTGCGAGCAGACCATGCAACGTAACAAGGAGCCTCATATCCAGGCACTAGACGCTTATAAGAGTTTACAGTAGGATTTGTTACTGCTGTAAAGCTGTGTGCGTGCTTGATGATACCTGCGATAAATTGACGAGCAGTATCACTTAGCTCTAGATTACCGTTTTCATCATAAAATGCGTTTTGACCATCTTTAAATAATGAAACGTTACAGTGCATACCTGAACCATTCACACCAAATAATGGTTTTGGCATAAATGTAGCATGTAAGCCATGTTTACGTGCAATTGTTTTTACAACAAGTTTGAACGTTTGGATATCATCACAAGCTTTTAATGCAGCAGCATATTTGAAGTCAATCTCGTGTTGTCCAGGAGCTACCTCATGGTGAGATGCTTCAATTTCAAAGCCCATTTCTTCAAGCTCTAATACGATGTCACGACGGCAGTTTTCACCAAGGTCAGTTGGCGCTAAGTCGAAGTAGCCACCTTTATCATTTAATTCTAATGTAGGTTCGCCTTTTTCGTCTAATTTGAATAAGAAGAACTCTGGCTCAGGTCCAAGGTTAAAATCAGTAAATCCTAACTCTTCCATCTCTTTTAACACACGTTTTAAGTTATTACGTGGATCGCCATCAAACGGAGTTCTATCTGCATTGTAAATGTCACAAATAAAACGTGCTACTTTACCTTTTTCAGATGTCCAAGGGAAAATAACAAATGTATCAATATCCGGGAATAGGTACATATCTGATTCTTCAATACGTACAAACCCTTCAATAGAAGAACCGTCAAACATCATTTTGTTGTCTAACGCTTTTTCTAATTGACTTACTGGAATTTCAACGTTTTTAATTGTTCCTAAAATGTCAGTGAACTGAAGACGAATATACTTTACATTCTCTTCTTGAACTTTGCGGAAAATATCTTCTTTTGTGTACTTTGCCATCGTGTGATCCTCCCCTAAATCTCTATATAATATTTATAATCTATACCACTCACATACGAACGGCATAAATATTGATAACTTTATTAATGAAAGAACCTGGACATATCTCCTTGATTTAAAGTTGCTCGATTAAAACGGCCTGCTTGCATAAGTTCTGCACGAAGCATTTTTCGCAATTCATCGTCCGTTAATTCTGGCTTTGCTGTTGCTGCCACAACTTTTTCTTCTTGCTTATGCCCTTTTTGCTCCTTTTGAAGATGAAACAGCTGTTTTACACCTGCTAAGTTTACACCTTGTTCAATAAGATCACGGATTTCAAGCAGCTTATCAACATCGTTAAATGAGAATAATCGTCGATTTCCCTCTGTTCTTACTGGTGCAACTAATTCATGTTCTTCATAGTAGCGAATTTGGCGAGCCGACAACTCAGTTAACTGCATCACAATTCCAATTGGGAAAAGTGGCGTATTTCTTCGAATGTTGTCACTCATTTCAGTTCCTCCTTTGGATTAACTATTTACATTGTATGCTATGTTAGTTCACCTGTCAACCGAATGTTAGTAATTCTAACATAAATTTTTCTGAACATTTCTTCTATACAAATAAATAGCACTTCGTTTATTTTTATAAGCCTATCTTTTCTTTCTTAGCGGGGAGAAAATAGTCTTTCTATCTTATATTTTATAAAAGTTCTTTCGTCAGCATTTGATCTACTGCCATGCATATTGCTACTTTTACGTGAGCATACGTTAACCCGCCCTGCACGTAAGCGACATAAGGAGGCCTGATAGGTCCATCTGCCGTCAGCTCGAGGCTTGCTCCTTGTATAAACGTTCCAGCTGCCATAATCACATCATCTTCGTACCCTGGCATATAAGCAGGATAGGCCGTTACGTGTGAATTAATTGGCGAAGCAAATTGAATAGCCTGACAAAAAGAAACCATTTTATCGCGGTCATCGAACTGCACGGATTGAATTAAATCCGTTCGTTCACTGTTCCACTTCGGCTCACTTTGCATCCCTAGCTCTTCGAACATAGCGGATGAGAAAACCGCTCCTTTTAATGCTTGACCCACTACGTGCGGAGCCAAAAAGAAACCTTGATACATTTCTTGCAAGCTATACAGCGTCGCTCCAGCTTCTGCACCGATTCCAGGAGTTGTCATTCGGTATGAACAAGCTTCCACTAGGTCTTTTCGTCCTGCAATATAGCCACCGATTTTAGCCAGACCTCCACCAGGGTTCTTAATGAGCGACCCCGCCATCAAATCTGCTCCTACATGCGTTGGCTCGATTGTTTCTACAAATTCACCGTAGCAGTTATCGACAAATACTACAACGTCAGGCTTAATACTCTTTACAAAAGAAATCATTTCTTTTATTTGCGCGACTGTAAAAGAAGGACGAATGCCGTAACCTTTTGAGCGCTGAATGCCTATCATCTTTGTGTGCTCATGAATAGACGCTTTCACTTCTTCAAAATCCACTTGACCTTGCGCTGTTAAATCTACTGATTTATAGCTAATATTATATTCTTTTAAAGAGCCTACGCCGCTTCCTCGTATACCAACAATTTCTTCAAGGGTGTCATAAGGCTTTCCAGTTATATATAATAGTTCATCTCCAGGACGCAGTACACCAAACAGCGAAATGCCAATTGCGTGCGTACCTGAAATAATTTGCGGACGCACCAGGCAAGCTTCTGTTCCAAAAACGTCCGCGTATACTTTCTCCAACGTATCGCGGCCTAGATCGTCATATCCATACCCCGTTGTCGGATTAAAATGTGAATCACTCACTCGATTTTGCTGAAAGCTTTGCAGCACCCGAAATTGATTTGCTTCAATGCGCTCGTCAATTTTCTCATGTACAGGCTTAATTTGTTTTTCTACTTTTGCAGCAAGTTCCCGAATGCGTGCCCCGTTTTTTAACTGATCAAACATCATTTCTTTGTTCCTCAACTTTCTTCAAGCGTTTGTAGCTTTTTGTAAAGGGGATGCTCTTTTGCAATATACCCTTTGCACTGATACTTCTCAGTTTCTTCATTGAATTTTAACGACTCAAGAATAGAGACCGTTTTGAGTTCAGCGAGCATTTTTCCTTCATAAGCCGGCAGCAGCACATGAAAAAACGCCATTTCTTTTTTCATTTCTTCTTGAATTCTTTCTCCAAGCTTCACTAAATCAGTAGCTTTAAAAGCGCTCATTGATAAAGATGTGGAAGCGGATGGGACAAATAGTTCATGCTGCATATCTTCTTTATTGTAAACTGTCAGCATCGGAATGTCCGTTACGTTCAGCTCTTCTAGTAAGCGATGCACTGTTTTTTCGTGGTTGTTGTAATCTGGATTAGATGAATCTACCACGTGCAGAACAAGGTCAGCTTCGGTTACTTCTTCAAGTGTTGAACGGAACGCGGCTACTAACGTTGTTGGAAGATCTTGAATAAATCCAACCGTATCCGTTAACAGAGCCGTTAGTCCTGACGGAAGCGTATACTGTCTTGTCGTTGGATCAAGAGTTGCAAACAGCTGATTTTCTTCAAAAATACCCGCCTCTGTTAAGCGGTTAAAGATCGTCGATTTACCAGCGTTCGTATAGCCCACAATTGCAATTTGATAGACATGATTACGCTTACGTCTTTCTCGATAACGTTCGCGGTGACTTACCACTGTCTTTAACTGACGCTTAATTTCATCAATTTTACGGCGAATATGTCTGCGGTCACTTTCAAGTTTCGTTTCACCAGGACCTCTTGTTCCAATTCCGCCTCCAAGACGTGACAAAGCGGTACCTTGTCCTACTAACCTAGGTAGCAGATAATTTAATTGAGCAAGTTCCACCTGCATTTTTCCTTCTCGCGTTTGAGCACGCTGTGCGAAGATATCCAAAATCAGCTGCGTACGGTCAATAACACGCGCAGATAACCCTGCTGACAAATTGCGGATTTGACTCGGTGACAATTCATCATTAAATACAATTAAATCAGGCTCTAACTCTTCTTCAAGAGCCACAAGTTCTTCTACTTTCCCTTTTCCAATATAAGTAGCTGGATGAATGCGATCGCGCTTTTGCGTTAACCTTACCAGCACTTCGCCTTTTGCAGTCTCAGTTAAAGATGCTAGCTCATCCATTGAATATTCAAAACGTTCGTCATCGTCATGAAGCTGACATCCGACTAAAATTACGCGTTCAAGTTCAGTATTCATTTCTGCTGTCAAAGATTTTTCCTTCCCTTACTATTAAATTGACAAATCATTCATATCATATCAAAAAAATGTCCATTTCTCCATCTTTGCAAAAGAGACAGAATACATTGTCTTTTACTAGTTTAACACCCTTTTTAAAATCTATAAAACGATGATTAAAAAAACATTGAAATATCACGAAATTCTGTATACAATTTGAATTGGTTTACTTATCGAAATTTGAATCAGGCTGCCTGATTTTAAAATAATAGTCGCTACTTGGTGAAAACAGAATAAAGGGGATAGCATCATGACTTGGGACGTACTTAGCATTATTGGAACGATTGCCTTTGCAATCAGCGGAGCTTTCATTGCCATGGAAGAGGAGTATGATATTTTAGGCGTTTACATACTGGGAATCGTAACGGCTTTTGGCGGAGGAGCCATTCGAAACCTGCTTATCGGTGTACCGGTGTCTGCCCTTTGGGAACAAGGACTCTTTTTTCAGATTGCTTTATTATCTATCACTGCCACTTTTTTATTTCCAAACAATATCTTAAAACATTGGAAGCGATGGGGAAACTTTTCGGACGCCATTGGCCTTGCAGCATTCGCGATTCAAGGAGCGCTTTATGCCACTCATATGAACCATCCGCTTAGCGCGGTTATTGTAGCTGCGGTCTTAACAGGAAGCGGCGGGGGGATTATCCGAGATTTATTAGCACGCCGAAAGCCTACTGTTCTTAAAGATGAAATTTATGCGGTATGGGCGATTATCGCAGGATTTAGCGTAGGGCTGCATATTACAAATACGCCTATAGAACTTTATACGTTATTTATCTTACTTGTAGGTCTTCGGATGTGTTCATATATTTACAAATGGCGCCTGCCGATCAAAACGATTCGACAACCAAATATGTAGAACAAAAGCCTTTCGTAACGAAAGGCTTTTTTTTACAGCTGAATATCGCTTGACGTTAAAGTTAGAAGCTCGTTGCGCTCAAAGCTTTCTTCTTCTAAAAGCCTCATGGATTGAGTACGTATGGAACGTTCGATAATGTTTCGCACATATCGACCGTTACTAAAATCCCTAGGCGTCTGATTGTACTTCACGTCCATAAAATGATCTTTTAGCTTTTTATAGGCCTCTGTACTAAACTGATACTGTCTGTCATTCATCATGTGACCGGCAATGTCCATCAGTTCATTTACATCATAATCCGGAAAATCAAAAATAAACGGAAACCTAGAGCGCAGCCCTGGATTAAGACTTAAGAAATTTTCCATTTCTCTTGGATAACCAGCTAAAATCAATACAAACTTATCATTTGAATCTTCCATATGTTTGACCAATGTATCAATTGCTTCTTTTCCAAAATCTTTTTCTCCCCCTCTTGCAAGAGAATAAGCCTCATCAATAAATAAAATACCTCCAAGCGCTTTTTTTACAAGATCTCTCGTTTTCTGAGCGGTATGACCAATGTATTCTCCAACTAAATCTGCCCGCTCTGCTTCAATTAAATGTCCTTTAGACAAGATGTTCATATTCAAAAATAATTTACCTAGCAGGCGGGCTACCGTCGTTTTCCCTGTTCCTGGATTTCCTTTAAACATCATATGCAGCGCCTGCTTTCCCGCTTTTAAGCCCTGTTCCTCTCTTTTTTTGTTAATATATAACCACGCATATATTTCTTTTATCATTTTTTTCAATTCTTCCATTCCAACCAGTCCGCTCATTTCTCGTTCAATTTCCCGAAGCGGCTCATGATTTATGACAGCTTTTTTGGCAGGACGCGGAATTGATGTCGTATACGATTTTTCCTTTTTTGTTTCATTATTTAAAATGATATTAATTTGCCCATTATTTTTAAGAGTTATCGGCTGTTCCACCATGTTCACCTCTCGTTTCATCCCACTTCTCTGTATCGCATAGCTGCATGCGATGAACGATACGAAGACAATGATCTCTTATTACCGAAGAAATAATCGTCTATTATAAGGTTTATGTTCGATGAGTAAAAACAATGTTAAGAAACTTTTTTAAGCCTTTATTTGCATAAAAAAAGCATCCGAATATGCGGATGCTTCTCTTTAATCTCTATTCAAGTTCTACTGTAATATTTTTATTTGGTACAAATGTCGAAATCGCATGTTTATAAATCAGCTGCTGTTTTCCTTCAGATTCAATTAACACAGTAAAGTTATCAAATCCTTTAATTAGTCCTCTTAATTGAAAACCATTTAAAAGAAATACCGTCACATAGATATTTTCTTTACGTAATTGATTTAAAAATTGGTCTTGAATATTAACTGATTGTTTCATTATTCGGCCTCCTCGTTTCTCTATCTGTTTACTTAATTCGCTTCTTTCTTCAGCTTTCCTGCAATATATGTAAAAATTTCAGCAAACTTTTCGGGAAATTTGTCAACTTCCATCTCTATCCATTTTACAGGCATTTTATTTCGAAACCACGTTAACTGACGCTTTGCATATCTGCGTGAATTTTGTTTCAACTGCTCAACGGCTTCTTCGAGCGTGCAGCGTCCTTCAAAATAAGCATACAGCTCTTTGTAGCCGATAGCTTGAATTGATTGTACATCATGCAGACCACTTTCGTACAATGATTTGACTTCATCAACCAGTCCAGCCTGCATCATCATGTCGACTCGGTGATTAATTCGATCATATAATACGTCTCTATCCATTGTAAGTCCAATAATGCTTACGTCATATAATAACTCTTGCGACTGCTCTTTTGTATAGTCACTGAATTTTTTGCCGGTTACTTCATAAACTTCAAGCGCTCTGATTACACGGCGATGGTTATTTTTATGGATAGCAGCTGCACTGTCTGGGTCAATCTCTTTTAGCTTTTCATACAGGGGATCAATGCCATGAGCTTTAATAAATACTTCCATTCGTTCACGAACTTTTTCATCACTCGGAGTTTCTGTGAACTGATAATCATAAATAACGGATTGAATATAAAGACCCGTCCCTCCAACAATCATCGGCATTTTTCCTCTAGCGTGAATATCATCGATTTGTTTTCTTACAATCTCTTGAAATTCTGCCACAGAAAACGATTCATCTGGCTCCTTAATATCGATCAGGTAATGGGGAATACCCTGCATCTCTTCTTCTGACACCTTTGCTGTTCCGATATCCATCCCTTTATAAATTTGCATGGAATCACCTGAAATAATCTCTCCGTCTAACTGTTTGGCAAGTTCAATGCTCAATTTTGTTTTACCAACCGCAGTTGGTCCAATAATGACAATAAGTTTTGGTTTCTCTCCCGTCATAACAACACTACTTTCATCTATAGGCATTCACATCATTCCATTTTATCCAAATGGCCATGATTTATTCAACAAAACGGCTAGCTGCAGCTAGCCGCATTGCCTACATCACTCGCTTAAACATTTTTTCCATTTCATACGTCGAATGATGAATAATAATTGGTCGTCCGTGCGGACACGTAAATGGATCCGTAGTTTTTCTCAACGTTTCAAGTAAAGCAAAAATCTCATCGTTTCGCAAATGATGATTCGCTTTAATCGATCCTTTACAGCTCATCATAATAGCCGCTTCTTCTCGTAACTTTTCGATATTGACTCGTTTCATGGTAAAGATTTGCTGAATCATTTCTTCAATGGTTTCCTGTTCCTCTCCTTTTGGAAACCACTGCGGATGCGAACGAACTATATAGGAGTTTTGTCCAAACGGTTCTAAGAAGACTCCTACTTCAGCAAGCATGTCTTTGTATTCTTCTAAAATCAAGGCTTCATTTCCCGAGAACTCTAGCGTAAGCGGCATAAGCAGTTCTTGAACTTCTGAATCTACTTCTCCGAGCTTTCGCTTAAAATATTCGTACTTAATTCTCTCCTGCGCCGCGTGCTGATCAATAATAAATAATCCTTTTTCATTTTGTGCCAAAATATACGTTCCGTGCATTTGACCAATTGGGTACATCGCAGGAACACGCGGTTCTGGCTGATCTTCGGCTGAATGGTTCGGTTCTGGAATAGGAGCGTTTTCTTCCACCGATTCTTCATAGTGTTCTATTTCTCGAAACGTTGGTTGGAGTTCTTCATCTTGACGTATGACCTCTGTTTTAACAGGCGGCCTAATCTCGTCTACACGAGCCGGAGCCTCCTTAAAACTAGGCTCGCGAACCGTATTAGAGGGCTGATAGCCAGACGTTTTAGACTGATGATCAAATGTAAAGGTCTGCTGCTCAGTTGGCTGAACAGCAGATTTTGACTTAGTTGGTACTACAGCATCCGGAATTAACTGCTGCTTTTTAAAAGCAGCTTTCACTCCTTGTTCAATAAGCTCAAACAGCTCCGCTTCTTTACTTAAGCGCACTTCTAGTTTCGCTGGATGAACATTCACGTCCACTAACAAAGGGTCCATTGTAATGGTTAAAAACACGATTGGAAAACGGCCGATAGGTAAAAGGGTATGATAGCCCTGCTGTACCGCTTTTAACAGCCCGTAGTTTTTAACAAACCGACCGTTAATAATGGTGGACATATAGTTACGAGAAGCTCTTGTAATTTCAGGAAGAGCGACGTAACCATTCACTTCATAATCAAGTGACTGAACGTTAATCGGAATCATTTTTTTGGCTACTGCCATTCCATAAATAGCGGCAAGCACTTGGCGCACATCTCCGCTTCCGTTCGTATACAGAAGCTGTCTTCCTTGATGCATCAGCCGAATTGAAACTTCAGGATGAGACATCGCAAGGCGATTGACGACATCCGTTACGTTACCAAGCTCCGTGTTTACCGTCTTCATATATTTCAAACGTGCAGGTGTGTTGAAAAATAAGTTTTCAATAACAAGTTCGGTACCTTTTCGGCTTGACGTTAATTCGTGATGAACGATTTCTCCGCCTCTAAGTTTAAGATGAGTGCCGGCTTCTTCTCCCG
>Ga0268252_1001318_pt1 | contig 14389 bp, 11 predicted proteins | sample AgamicMgSfrz_FD_200244 | JGI IMG/M metagenome (GOLD analysis project Ga0268252, IMG submission 200244) | Agave microbial communities from Guanajuato, Mexico - Mg.Sf.rz (v2) (version 3) | ecosystem: Host-associated > Plants > Phyllosphere > Phylloplane/Leaf | place: Guanajuato, Mexico | collected... | reverse complement strand
TAAGAGAGAAAATATCAAAACTGGAGGGAATAAATATGATGACGAAATCGAAGAAAAAGAAAGTGGTACTTGGTACACTCATTTCAACAGGTGGTGCAGCACTAGCGGTTGCTGCATATAAAAAGAAAAGAAAAGCATCTTTTAAAGTACGTCCAGATACAGATATGAGAAACAGTAAAAAAATCGATCAAGTAGAGAGCGTTGATGCGGATAAAGCAAGAGATGAAGAAGGGCTTACTCAATATGATTCAGTTTTAAAATCAGATTGGGTAGCAAACGGGTTCCCGCAAACACATATGGAATTGGAAGAGCTAGAAAGTCAGAAAAAATAAGATAAAAAAGTGTAAAGGAAAGCAAGGTAGCATGTCTATCTTGCTTTTTTGTTGTTTGCATATAAAAATAAAAAAGAAACATATTATCAAAAAATAATCATAACTTAACCAAAAGATGCTATAATACTTTATATTATTTTATTGGTCATTTTCCGATAAAAGGAAGAAAAGAGAATATAAATGAAAGCGTATTCATTTATATTCTTATCTAGAAGGGAGGTGATTTCAAAATTCTGAGGCTTTATAAAACATAATAATGATTAGGGGGAGAAGAAGATGCCGATTTTGATTGTAGCAATAGGAGTTCTTATTCTTTTATTTTTAATTATGAAAGTAAAGCTAAATACTTTTGTTTCACTTGTTGTTGTTTCCTTTTTAGTTGCGATTGGTCTTGGAATGGAACTCAATAAGATTGTGCTTTCAATTGAAGCGGGAATTGGCGGTCAGCTAGGGCATTTAGCATTAGTATTTGGATTAGGGGCAATGCTTGGTAAGCTTGTGTCAGACGCAGGTGGTGGTTATCGTATTGCGATTACACTTATCAATACGTGTGGGCGAAAGAGAATTCAGTTTGCAGTTGTAGTCTCTTCTTTCATTATTGGAATTGCTCTATTTTTTGAAGTTGGTCTTGTTTTGTTGATTCCGATCATTTATGCGATTTCAAAAGAGTTGAAGGTTCCTTTCTTATACCTTGGGATTCCAATGGCAGCAGCATTGAACGTGACACACGGATTTTTACCTCCACATCCAGCTCCAACAGCTATCTCACTCGCATATGGAGCAAACATTGGGCAAGTTCTTTTGTTAGGTATCATTATTGGTATCCCAACCACAATTGTAGCAGGTCCATTGTTTAATAAATTTGCGATGAAGGTATTTCCAAATGCTTATAAAAAAAGCGGAAATTTAACAGCATTAGGACCTCGTAAAGAGTTTAAGCTCGAGGAGACCCCTGGATTTGGCATTAGTGTTTTAACTTCTTTATTTCCTGTTATTTTTATGGCGATTGCGACCGTTATGTCTCTATTGTTTCGCGAAGAATCCAAAATAAAAGAGATTGTTGAATTTATTGGGATGCCTGGAACAGCCATGTTGATCTCTCTATTACTTGCAATTTATACAATGGGATATGCAAGGAAAATCCCGATGGCAGATATCGGAGATTCTTTATCAAAATCTATTGCTCAAATTGCGATGATGCTTCTCATTATTGGGGGAGGAGGGGCATTCAAGCAAGTTCTAGTAGACGGGGGAGTCGGAGACTATGTAGCTTCTTTATTTCAAGATACAAACCTGTCTCCGCTTTTAGTTGCTTGGATGATTGCAGCTCTTTTGAGGCTATGTTTAGGATCTGCAACAGTAGCAGCTTTAACAACAGCAGGATTAGTAGCTCCTCTTATGGCGGCAAGCGCGGTCAATCCCGCTTTAATTGTATTAGCAACAGGAGCGGGAAGCGTTATTTTTTGTCATGTGAACGATGCAGGGTTTTGGATGGTAAAAGAGTACTTTGGCTTAAGCATGAAAGAGACATTTCAAACATGGAGTTTACTCACAACCGTTCTTTCTGTAACAGGTCTAGCCTGTGTTCTATTGCTTGGGATGTTTCTTTGATAAATCCCCAAACAAAAAAGCTTGCTTTATCACTCGATAAAGCAAGCTTTTCTTATTAAACACCATTACCCAGTAACAACGGTCTCTTTTTTTACAGGAGTTTGTTTCTTACGATTAATCTTCCCGATCATATATTTACCAAATGGAAAACGATTTAGGATATTAATCGTAATAATACAGCTTATAAGAGCTGAAACGAACAAGACGGGAATTTGCATGTAACCGAGCTTCCACCCTTGTGAAGCAATGAAGTCTCGAATAATTGTAAGATAGAACCAATGAGCAAGATAGATACCGAACGAATATTGGCTGACAATCGTTAGGATCTTCGGCGTCTTCTTAAGGCTTTGGCATACAAGGAGTAGGAACAGAATCATCATAACGGTAAAGAAAATAATATCAATCCGCTTTGATCCTACTGCTAAATATTCATTCACATTATTATATATAAGCACACCTAATGAAACGATTAAGAAAAAGAAAATCAGCGCTTTGAATCTTTTTAAGCTTTCGACAAAAGTCATGAAGTTTTTTCCACAATAATATGACAAAGAGAAATAAAATAACCAAGCTACAAACGGGATATAGTATCCGCCGCTCCACAGATAACTTGTAAAAGGTGTGTAAGAAGTAGGTTGTATAAAGTTGAAGATGGACAAATAAGCTACGTTAATAATTAACGAAATGCTTAAAACAAGCGCAGCTGGTAGTTTGTAAAAGAATTTTGTAAATAAATGATGTAAAACATAAAACTGAAAGATAACTAATACAAACCAGCCGTGATATCCACCTGTGAGGTTGTTCCAAATCAAGCTTGGAATTTGTTCAGGTACGGCACGTCCTGAGAATACAGCATAGAAGATTGCCATAAAAATGAATGGAAATAAAATTAATTTAATTCTTTTCCAATAGAATCCTTTCGGAAGCTTGTTAGGATATGAATAAGCTAAAATTAATCCAGATATGAAAACGAAAGTGGGAGTACCAAAACAAAGTATTGTTGCTAATGTTGTAACAAGTATTCCTTCTTGCGCATAGTTGACTGTAAATGTTGTTGAATGGAGCATTACAATGCTTAGACATGCTAAGGCTCTTATAATCGTAATTTCATTTAAAACTTTCCTCTTCTTTTTAGGGCTTGGCTCTACTTTTGATACTGATGTACTTGATGCCAGGGCTAAATCCCTATCGTTTTTATTCATAGTGCCCTCCTTTGCGGTTCTGTTATAAAACACTTAGAATTATAAACATTGTCTGATTTCTTCGCAATGGATATATATGGATAGGGTGCTGGGGAGAGATTAGCTTATACTACTTGATTAAAATAAGCTTTAGCTATGATAGAAACTATAACAGAAAATAGAACAGCAATATGTTACTACGATAACATAGCTCTCGAGAGAACAATATCCCTTCTATGGTAATTCAAATATTTGCTTTTTGATCCTTCTTCTTGAAAGTTACCCGTATAGTAAGAACTTTTTTTAGAAAAGTATTAATCAGAAACATAGAACTAAATTCTTAAAAAAGATGGAAATTATGGGATAGAAAATATAATATAGGAAAAAGAGGAGGGATTAGAGTGTTAAAAGACGTATCAGTACAAGAGAGACCTCTATTTCAAAAGGTCTTATCTACATTTGTATTAACACTGCTCATTGCAACAGTTGGATTATACATAGGGCAATTCGTGCCTACTGCATTAATGCTGCCGCTTGCAGTTGCTGAAGTTGCTATGCTGATTGCAGCTTTTTGGTTAAGACGAAAAAGCCGTGTTGGCTATGCCTTTGTGTATGCTTTTGCAGCTATTTCAGGGATTACAACATATCCAATTGTAAGCTATTATGTATCAATGAGTGGAGCAAACGTTGTTTTGCAGGCGTTTGGTTCTACGTTCGGTATTTTCTTAGTAATGGCTGTGATTGGATCAAAAATGAAAAAAGATTTATCATTTTTATCTTCATTCTTATTAGTTGCTGTTCTATCAATGCTTTTTGTAAGTCTATTTGGTTTATTTACAGGAGGACTTACATCAGGTTCTTTAATGGCTTTATCTGTTATTGGAACAATCGTATTTTCTCTTTACGTTCTATATGATTTTAACCAAATGAAGAGAATGCAGATTACAGAAGCAGACGTGCCATTACTTGCTTTATCTCTATACTTAGATTTCATTAACTTGTTTATTAATTTACTTCGCTTCTTCGGTATTCTTGGTAGCGATGATTAAAAAAAAGAGCGAGACTGTTTGAACAGTCTCGCTCTTTTTTTAAATTTAAGATTAGAATTGTTTTCCTAACTCTTTTGCACGTTTAATGCCATCTGCTTTAATCTCTTCAGCTTTGCTTGGCTCTGCATTATGGCCTTCAATAAATAGACCTTCAAATGACGGAACACCGAAGAAGTTCATCATAATGCTGATGTAACGATGACCCATTTCTAAGTCTGCTGCAGGACCTTCTGAATAGTAGCCGCCACGCGCTTGGATATGAAGGGCTTTTTTGTCTGTTAGTAAGCCAACAGGACCTTGCTCTGTATATTTGAATGATTTCCCTGCAACAGCTACAGAATCTAAGTATGCTTTCATTACTGGTGGGAATGAGAAGTTCCATAGTGGTGTAACAAATACATATTTATCAGCTGAAATGAACTGTTCGTTCAGTTCTGCAAGACGACTTACTTTTTGTTGTTCTACTTCAGAAAGCTCAGTGAATTCACTTCCTGAACGAAGTTTGCCCCATCCGCTGAAAATGTCAGCATCAATGTGTGGAATGTTTTCTTTGTACAAGTCAATATGAACAATTTCATCACTTGGGTTATTTTCTTTATAGCTCTCAAGAAATGCTTGACCTGCTGCCATGCTGTAAGAGGTTTGCTCATCATGTGGATGTGCAGTAATATATAAAACTTTTGTCATTATGAATCGACACCTTTCTATTTTTAAAATGTATACTCGCGAAAGTATTGTTAGTTTCAAAAAGTTAACATTGTTACTAATAGTAACCTATGTACTTATTTTAGTCAACCATTTTGATTTACAGTAACATAATTCTATATATAGAAAGAATAAGGAAGGTTATGAAAGAAAATGAAAACTTTAATTTGTGAAACATTTTACTTTTGTAAATAAGGAATAGTTTTGAAAGTGAAGTGAAAGAGTGGAATTTTCTTAACATTGCAATATATCCACTGGTAGCGCTATATTAGTTGATTCTAAGGTCATAAAATAAAAAAAATTTACACTGAAAATGACCATTTATACGTAATCGCTACCAATACTTATTTCTAAAGGTTTAAGATGAAGGGAGAAGAAGAAAGAAAAGGTTTCCAAACTAAGTTAATAATTAAGTAAGTTAAACAAAATGATTGACTCCTTTATTTAATTTAAGTTACTATTAGTAACGTGATGTTGCTTACAAAAGTTAAGCACTTAAATCTTTTTATTTAAGAAAGAAGGTTAGGATCAATGGATATCCTCTTGGCTATTCTGCCAGCAATCTTTTGGGGGAGTATCGTCTTATTTAATGTTAAATTAGGCGGAGGTCCATATAGTCAGACACTAGGAACAACAATCGGTGCACTTTTATTTTCTGTTGTTATCTATCTCGTTGTTCATCCAGTGTTGACCCCAACGATTTTCATAGTTGGAATCGTTTCAGGATTGTTTTGGGCACTTGGACAAAGCAACCAGTTGAAAACTATTGACTATATTGGTGTTTCAAAAACAATGCCAATTTCAACAGGTATGCAGCTTGTATCAACTGCTTTGTTTGGCGTTATTGTATTTCACGAGTGGTCAACAACAACGACCGTTATTTTAGGTGTGTTAGCATTAATTTTCATCGTTATTGGGATTGTGCTTACATCAGTGGAAGATAAGAAAGATGACAATCAAAATGCTCAGTTCAAAAAAGGGATTGTTACACTTATTATTTCTACCATCGGGTATTTAATTTATGTTGTTGTGGCACGTTTGTTTAATGTTGATGGATGGGTAGCTCTATTTCCACAAGCAATTGGGATGTTTATTGGTGGACTCATTTTAACGTATAAACATAAACCATTTAATAAATATGCGATTCGCAACATTATTCCAGGGCTCATTTGGGCTGCAGGAAATATGTTCTTATTTATCTCACAGCCAAAAGTAGGAGTTGCTACAAGCTTCTCATTATCACAAATGGGAATTGTAATCTCAACACTAGGCGGTATTTTCCTCTTAGGAGAAAAGAAATCAAAACGCCAGCTTGTATTCATTACAATTGGTATTATTCTCATTATTTTAGGTGGCGTATTCTTAGGAATGGCTAAGAGTTAACGTTAACGTGAAAGTTAATTTGTGAATTCAACAATTTCAAGGAGGAAGTATAATGTATACAGATTTAAAAGATAAAGTTGTCGTTATTACAGGTGGATCTACTGGATTAGGACGAGCAATGGCTGTTCGTTTCGGAGAAGAAGAAGCTCGCGTTGTTATCAACTATTGGAATAATGAAGAAGAAGCGTTAGAAGCAAAAAAAGAAGTTGAAGAAGCAGGCGGAAAAGCAATCATTGTTCAAGGTGACGTAACAAAAGAAGAAGATGTTATTAATCTTGTTCAAACAGCTGTAAAAGAATTCGGTACACTTGATGTAATGATTAACAACGCAGGTGTTGAAAACCCTGTTCCATCTCATGAGCTTACATTAGATAACTGGAATAAAGTTATTGATACAAACTTAACAGGAGCATTCCTTGGTAGCCGTGAAGCTCTTAAATACTTTGTAGAAAACGATATTAAAGGAAACGTAATCAACATGTCTAGCGTTCATGAAATGATTCCTTGGCCACTATTTGTTCATTATGCAGCAAGTAAAGGTGGTATGAAGCTAATGACTGAAACCCTAGCACTTGAATATGCTCCAAAAGGCATTCGTGTCAACAACATTGGACCAGGTGCAATGAACACACCAATTAATGCTGAGAAGTTTGCAGATCCTGAGCAGCGTGCAGACGTTGAAAGCATGATTCCAATGGGATACATTGGTGATCCTAAAGAAGTAGCAAATGTTGCAGCATTCTTAGCTTCTTCTCAAGCAAGCTACGTAACAGGGATTACGCTCTTTGCTGACGGTGGTATGACAAAATATCCTTCTTTCCAAGCTGGTAGAGGTTAATAAATAAAAAATCCCCTTTAGGTGAAATGCCTAAAGGGGATTTTTTTATTTAAAAGTGATGTGCTAAATCTTTAGCTTGACCAATAGCTTTTGTTTTTATCTTATCCGTTTTTTCAGGGTGGATCATTTGTCCTTCAATGGCAATTGTTTCAAACGACTCAATCCCAAAGAAATCCATCATTACTTCAAGATAGCGATGTCCCATCTCCTTATGAACATCAGGACCTTCAGAATAGATGCCTCCGCGTGCTTGAATATGTACAGCTTTCTTTCCTTTTAGAAGCCCTTTAGCTCCGTCTCGTGTATATTTAAATGTTTTGCCTGAAACGGCAATTGCATCGATATATGTTTTCATAATTGCTGGAATAGAGAAGTTCCACATTGGTGTTACAAACACATATTTATCTGCTAATAGAAACTGGCCGCCTAACTCAGCTAGTCTTCCAACCTTTAATCTTTCATTTTTCTCTAGTTTCTCAAATGAGTTACCAGCTCGAAGCTTTTCCCAACCGCTAAAAACGTCAGCATCTAAATAGGGAATATCCGCTTTATATAAATCTAAATGAACCACTTCATCACATGGATTTTCTTTCTTATATGTTTCAATAAATTCTTGACCAACTGCCATGCTAAGCGATGCATCTGCTTGTAAAGGATGTGCCGTAATATATAAAACATTTGCCATACATTTTTCCTACCTTTCCTTGCGATCATACGCAATGATGTTCAATCTGGCTCGTGGGGGATTTCCTTCCGCGAACAGAGAATGTTTTCTACTTCTTCTTTTTTAATCTTTAACCCAGCTCTCAGCCCATTGACTAATAGGACCAAGAATTTTTCCTAATTCAGTTCCTTTTTGAGTTAGGGAATACTCTGAACGAATAGGGCGATCTGGAATTACGTTGCGAACAACAATTCCATGCTCTTCAAGCTCTTTAATTCGCTCTGTTAACATACGTCGACTTAAGTCTGGAATCGTTTCGCTTAATTCACTAAATCGTTTAGGACCGCTCATTAGAACATAAATAATAAGGCCTGTCCATCTTTTCCCAATTAATTCAAAGCTCTTCTCTACTTTTGGATGCAATTCTCTATTCTCTGTCACTCGTTTAGCCTCCTTACCTGAATTCGACAAAGGATTACTTATGTACTTATTGTAACAAAAAACCGAATGAAATAGATTTTTTTAGTATGAGGTAATTGGTAAAGTTTCATAACAGTAAAAACGATTAGAAAGGAATGAAAAATAATCCGTTCAAATCTCATTTTAAAGTTTTCATAAATGTTCCAAAGAAGAATAAAACTTTTAGTTAATAAGTACAATGACGTTCTCTTTCTTCTATATTACAATGTTAATTAATATAACATGAGATGTAACGTAAAGTTATTTATCGGAATATTCGCTTATTAATAGTGTAGGGGGAAGGGGAAATATAATGGGGGAAACTAAGGGAGAGGTAAAAAAAGAACCTTTTTATAAAGGGATTTTCTTTCAAATTGTGGTTGCTATTATTTTAGGAACAGTTGTTGGGTACTTGTGGCCAAGCGTTGGGAATGCTCTTCAACCAGTTGGAGAGGGATTTATTAAGCTTATTAAAATGATTATTGCACCACTCATTTTTGGGGTAGTTGTTGTTGGGATTGCTAAAGTAGGCAACATCAAAACCGTTGGAAGAATCGGAGGGAAGACACTTCTCTACTTTGAAGTTGTTACAACGTTTGCTTTAATTATTGGGGTTGTTGTAGCAAACATGATGAATCCTGGTTCAACAATGAATGTAGATCCTTCAACATTAAGTACAGCAACTATTGAAGAAAAAACAAACGGTTCAGATCTTCCAAGTGAAGGTGAGTTTTTTCTGAATATGATTCCAGATAGTGCTATTGGAGCTTTTGCGAATAACTCTATGCTTCAGGTTCTATTAATTTCATGTTTGTTTGGAATCGCTCTTGTGCATATTGGGGGAAGAACGTCAGAAGTTTTGCTTGATGTACTAGAAAAAGTAAACAACGTTCTCTTCAAAATTATGAGTTATATTATTAAACTAACAGCGCTAGCAACTTTTAGTGCAATGGCATTTGCGGTAAGTCAATACGGGATCGGGACACTTGCTTCATTTGGGAAACTGTTTGTTGCGATGACAGTTGCTTGTTTTTTATTCATTCTAGTATTAGCTGTTATTGTTCGGATAACGATTGGACTCAGTTTGTGGAAAATCATTGTATATATAAAAGAAGAGATTTTACTTGCTTTTGCGACAGGATCAACAGAAGCCGTTATGCCACAATTGATGGATAAATTTGAACAAGCAGGATGTAATAAGGCTGTAGTTGGCTTAGTTGTCCCAACAGGTTACTCTTTTAATTTGGATGGGGCTTCAATTTACTTATCTATCGCCCTTGTCTTTTTAGCTCAAGCAACAGGAGTTGATTTAAGTCTTGGAGAGCAGCTACTTATGTTAGGGATCTTACTTTTAACTTCTAAAGGAATGGCTGGAATTCCGGGATCTGCTTTTGTTGCCCTTTCCGCAACAGCCGCTGCGATGGGATCTATCCCAGTTGCCGCTGTTGCCCTGATGCTAGCGCCAGATCGTTTTATGGGAAACTATCGAACAACAGTTAATATTATTGGTTATGCTGTAGCTACGTTTATTATCTCAAGCTGGGAGAAGTTGCTTGATAAAGAACAGGCACGAGCAATGCTTGAAGGTGAACTTGTGTACGAACCAAAGAATGTTGAGATAGAAGAGAATTTTGATGAAGTCACAACATCTAGCAAAACTGTATCATAAACAACGAAAAAAGGTGCCTCTAAAAAAAGGCATCTTTTTTGGTTTGGATAAATTTGGTGAGTGTACAGAGGCATATTTTATTTTCTTCAAGGGTATAGGAAAGTTATCAACTTAAACCTAGAAAAATGAAGGAGGACCATAACAATGAGCAAACAAACGATTCTAAATAAAGAATTACCAAAAGGGGTCGGACCAAATGTGAGCCCGGAAGCTTTTACAAACAATAAACGAAAAGTCTTTCTCTTTGGTTCTCCAAGTTATACAAATATAGGAGACCAAGCAATTGCCTATGCAGAAGAGAAATTTATAAGAAATCACTATCCTTACTATGAGTATATTGAAATTATGGACTATGCAACAGATGAAGGAATTCAAATTGTAAAAGAGATTATTAGTGAAGATGACATTGTTTGTTTTACAGGCGGCGGAAATCTTGGGAACTTGTATCTCGATATTGAGGAAGATCGAAGAAAAGTAATTTCAACTTTCAAAGATTACAAGACGCTCTCCTTTGCTCAATCTGTTTACTTTGAAGAAACAGAGGAAGGAGATAAGGAGAAAAAGAAAACCCAAGATGCTTATCATCAAAATCGTCATTTAACAATTGGAACGAGAGAACAGCAGACACTTGAATATGTGAAAGATACATTTGATTCTGAAGTGATGTATACACCTGATATGGTATTATCGTTAGATATTGAGCCTCAAGAGCTTGAGCGAGAAGGAGTTCTCTTTATTCTAAGAGAAGATAAAGAAAAGGTAACAGAAGAGAAGTTTATTTCTGAGTTAAGAGAGTGGGTAGAACAGGAAAAAGGGAAACGTACTGAGCGTACAGATACAGTGCTACACGATATTGATGTTATTGATTACAAGGACCGAGAAGATCAGTTTATGAAGATGCTAAATCGCATTGGTTCAAGTGAGTTAATTGTTACAGATCGTCTGCATGCGATGATCTTCTCCATCATTACAAAAACACCTTGTGTTGTATTTGGTAACAGCTATGGAAAAGCAAAACACTCTTATCGAGACTGGCTTGAAGCGTTGAACTTTATTGAGTATACAGATCAAAAAGACATTAATAAACTCGAAGAAATGATTGATCGTCTGCTCCAAGCAGAGCCAAATGACATTGACTTAAAACAAGATTTTAGGCCTTTACGTGACTATTTTAAAAAATAAAAAAGCTCCATAAGAAAGCGTGAGGAAAGAATTCCTCACGCTTTTTAATTTACTCAAAAATTGTTCCTTTTTTGAATTTGGAATTTTTGAAGGTGAACTTCATAAGAAGAAGGTATGAAACGCCTCCGACAACAACACCGATAATCCATCCGAGATCAATTTCTACGAAAGCTGCTAAAGCTCCTGCTAGCATTGCAATTAAAGCACACGGATTAACACCTGAGAATGGTCCGTCTTTTTTATATAAATCATCAACATTTACTTTTTGTTTTCTTAATATATAATACTCAACTAAAAGAATAGAAACGATAGGACCCAGGAATGCTGAGTAGATGAGAACAAACAGATTGAGTCCGTTTGCAGAAGAATCTTGAACAAGAACCCATGGGAATGAACAAAGTGCAAGCAATCCAGTTACAATAACAGCTGCTTTATACTTCATTTTCGTTAACAAAGTAATCACGTATGTTGGTGGAACAATATTTGCAACCATATTAACTGCTACAGCTCCAATCACAATAAAAGCAGATACCCCAACAGTAATATAAGGATTGTCTACAACAACGGCAAAAGCTTTGACTGGATTTGAAATACCCGTTGCTGAAGCAAGCATAACGCCAATTGTTAGAACAAAACCATAAGCAATAGTAATAGGAGAGAAATATAACAAACCACGTTTCTTATTGCTTATACCTGTTTTTAACTCTCGGGAGTAGTCACCAGCGCTTAAGAAAATTGCCGCATAGTTACCGAGAAAAACCATAATAAAAGCGAAAAATGGAAGTCCCCAGGTTCCTTCTGTATGAACCCACTTTTCTGTAATCACATCTTTGTAAGAAGTGAGAAGAATACTAAATACATAGAGGAGAGCAAGCATAATGACAATAGAGGCGAGTGTTTCAACCCATTTAATGGCATGAAATCCGTAAAGAGAGAGAACAATTTGTAGAAGTTGTAGAGCAATAAAACATACTACAACATTATCAACAGATCCTCCTGTCAGGGCTTTTACAATTTCATTGAGTGCAGTACCACCAATCCAGCTTTGAAATCCGTACCAAATAATAGCTGGAATTCCTCTCAAGAGAGAAGAAATGATGGAACCTTTTACTCCAAATGACATTCGAAGCTGCATGACATAAGGAATGCCTGTTTTATAGCCGAATCGATCGTTCAAAGCAAAAAAGGTGGAGATAATCCCAATTGCAATAGCTGCTGCCACAAACGTTTGGAAGATGTTGAGCGTTGCCGTTCCTGCTACAACTAAGCTTGCACCAAGCGTCATATTACCAAGATTCACTCCATCACCAATCCACATGAACATGTAAGATAGAGGACTAACAGGTCGTTCCTTTTTCGGAAGAAGTGACTCATCAATCTTCAGGGTGTCTTTTGTGCTCTGTTCTTCTACGACTGGATTTGCTAAATTTGTAGACACTATTATTCAGCTCCTTTTCATAAAGTTCTCTATGTAGTTAATTATTTTGACTTTAGACGTTAAGAAAATTGACATGTATAAAGTTTATAAGATGAAAAAAGAGATGTCATTGACATATTTGTGAATTTTCTGAAAATGTTTTGTGCAATATGACAAATTATTTTAGTGGAAAAGAAAGCGTGAAAAAGCCAAACATCTCTTACTAGAATGTTTGGCTGTACATATTATAGTGTCTATACATGAATGCTTTCTCCTTGCCCTTGAATCAATGCTTTAATTCGAAAGGCGAGACGCAAACGGAGTGTTTCGTCAGGCTCCTTCAAGCTTCTTCCTATAAGTTCTTCACATTTTTCAAGGCGATAAATCACAGTATTTCTGTGTACATATAAACGCTTTGCTGTTTCAGAAAGTTGACAATGAGTTTCCAAATAAACAGAAAGGGTGTGAAGTAAGACGTCATGATCTTTTTTCGCTCCATCAAAAAAAGGCTGAAATGTATCACTGTAGAACTTTTTTAATTGCTCATATGGAACCATGCGCAAAATTTCAGGAACTTCTTTCGGTTGGTATGTCTCAATAAAGCCTTCTTGTCCTGATAGCTGTCCATAATATAATGTGTCATTTGCTTCTTTGTATGAAATAGGAACATGTAAAAGCTGTTGAGCATAGTTGCTAAGGCCAAAACAAAGGTCTTTTTTGAAACGGGTTGAGACCTTAACTTGAAGTTTCCTCAGCAAATCGAGAATAAACGTATCCATCTGAACTTGTTTGCTCTTTAAAGGAAAAAGTAAAACATAAGCTCCGTTTACTGTGAAAAAATGAACGGTCTGAGAAAAGCGCTGTAATTCGGCTTCGATTGTGTCATAAATAAGCTCATAATCTTGTCTGTGTTGTGAAAATGAAGTTTCTTTATGACGTTCAATTGTTTTCCCTACTGCGCAAACGTAGCGTTGCTCATTTTCTAATCCGAATTCTTTTCCTCGACTAAGGATTTCTTGTGATGTTGTAAAGCTTCCATTAATAAAATTGTTAAAAAACTCGTTGTGAAGACGGCGTTCGTTTTGTTTTAAGGCATTTTCTTTCATTAGCTCAAAAGCTATAACATTAATAGCTTGCTCAATTGTAAGAACAGTAGAACGATCTGTTGGATGGATCTCCCCAAAAACACATAAGTAGCTGTACTGCTTGTGTGTATGGACAGGGAAAAGAGTTAGCGTAATTTTATCTGGATCAAGAAGTGAAAAAGTGAAAGGCGTTTGTTGAAAAATATCGTTCTCAACTAAAATAGTTTCTAATTTTTCATAGATAGAAGAATCATGGTTTGAATTTGTAATAGGTTGTAAATGGTGATTTAGTAAAACAACTTGAAAATGAATGAGTGATGATAAACTTTGCAAAATTTTATGTACGTTTTGTCCATTCATAATTTGATTTGTAAACTGCTGGTGCGTCATCATTGCATTTCGGAGTTCAGTTGTGCGAATGTCGAGTATATAATTTAGAGACTTATGAACAATATCCCCTAATGAAGTATGCATAGGAAGTTCCAAAAGCGGAAAGTTAAGCTGTTGAGCTAATTCAATGGCTTGTAGTGGAATTTCTTGTAGGAAACGCTTTGTTTTAATTCCTAAGCCTGAGCAACCTTTCTTTTTCATCTCCTGAATGAGTGTAATAAGAGAGTGAAGGTCATCCTTAAAATGAAAAGCCGTTGTAATAAGAAGTTCATCTTTTTTGAGAAAATGGATAATATCAGGGGCATCCATCATATTAACAGTGTTTACCTCATAATCTATGTTCTTCTCTCCAGCTCGTATAATCGTGCCTTCAAATACTGATAACTCTAGCAATTCGCTTAATTTCATAAAACTCAGTTCTCCT
>Ga0268252_1001317_pt1 | contig 14400 bp, 14 predicted proteins | sample AgamicMgSfrz_FD_200244 | JGI IMG/M metagenome (GOLD analysis project Ga0268252, IMG submission 200244) | Agave microbial communities from Guanajuato, Mexico - Mg.Sf.rz (v2) (version 3) | ecosystem: Host-associated > Plants > Phyllosphere > Phylloplane/Leaf | place: Guanajuato, Mexico | collected... | reverse complement strand
TGTTCGGACCCTTATGGATATAGCAAAAACCCTTAAACAAAATATGTTAAAGAGTCTTTAAGTTCAGTCGTAATGGGACCTTATCTAATAAGATCCCATTATTTATTTCCGATAATGTTGATTATGTTAACTAAAGATATATACCATATACAGCTTAAAAAACAGAAAAAACTCCTGGTCGTAGCAGGAGTTTTTTCTATTGGCAGCAAGAGATTCGAATGGATGCTTCATCGCATCTTGAGTAGTTTGCTCAAATAATAAAAAGATATTTATGATAGGCAAGTTCCTTAATAAAAAATAAATTCATATAATAGGTTGGTTAATTTAGTCTCTAAAGAGTCTAGACAATATGATTTATATCTTTTAGCTAATTAAACCTAGTATAGATTACATCCTAAAGAAAGGAGGGTTAATGTGGAATATATGAATGAAAGTAATGAAAATGTCTATAGATATGGAAGTTATGGAGGCTACCCCGGCTATGGAGGGGGCTACCATGGTTACGGTGGATACCCTAGCTATGGAGGAGGCTATCATGGTTACGGTGGATATCCCAGCTATGGAGGAGGCTACCATGGTTACGGTGGATACCCTAGCTATGGAGGAGGCTACCATGGTTACGGTGGATACCCCAGCTATGGAGGAGGCTACCATGGTTACGGTGGATACCCTAGCTATGGAGGAGGCTATCATGGTTACGGTGGATACTCCGGCTATGGAGGAGGCTACCACGGATACGGTAGCAGACCACCTCAACCTCGTTGATAAAAGAATAATTCAAGAGCAAAAAGCTACTTTGACAATTACTTAGGGCCATAATGGCCCTTTTTATTTAAAAATTAGGATTGATTATATTCACTTAGGTTAACATCTTCTGAACGGCAGCAAGAGGCATTTATTTTGTATTGAATTTCGTTATACCAACAGAGTTCAAGGTTCAATGTAGAATAAAACATGATACATATTTTGTTTTATAGAATGTTATACAGTGAATGTATCTAAGATAGAAAAAAGAGAAGGCCACAAATGTGGTCCTCTCTTTTAATTTATAGCTTCCGGTAAGATTGTATAGAGTATTCACCTTATTATTAAAAATCCTATTCAGCAATCGGTAAACTTTTGGGGCTAAGAATGATATCTTAAACCCTTTAAAATTTTTATATTGACTAAACGTTCATTCAATAATAAAATAATATTGAAAATTCGGTAAAAAATGGAGGGGTTGTATTGGATTTACATGTCGAGATTATTGGCAATGGTCACCCTGTTGTGCTTATTCATAGTGGTGGAACTGATTTAAGGCAATGGACATTTTTAGTATCTCTTTTATCTAAGAATTACAAAGTTATTGCTTTTGATGGCCGTGGTGCCGGTCAGTCACCATCCCCTATAAAACATGTAAACTATGTTGAAGATGTACGGGTGCTAATGGATAACTTAGAACTTAATCAGGCAACGATTATAGGCCATTCTATGGGTGGACAGATTGCAACTGATTTCGCTCTTAATTATCCTGAAAGAGTATCAAAACTTGTATTAATTGCTCCGTCGCTGACTGGTTTTCCCTATTCTAAAGAATTTGAACAATATCATAACAAAATATTAGAAGCTGCTCCTACTATAGATAAGATGTTAGAACTTGCCCTTCATTCACCAACATATCAAGTCGTTATCAATAGTCCGCACAAAGATCTAGTTGTCCAAATGCTCCGTCACCATTTAGAGCGCATGCTTAAGTGGCCCACTGATTTCTGCATGAAATGGCCTCACCCGCCAGCAATGGAACGATTAGAAGAATTGAATCCCCAAACTTTATTTATTATCGGCAAAAAGGACTTGGCAGATAATTTTAGAGTTGCCGACTGTTTCCGTAAGGTTCCAAACATCCGTTTCATCAAAATAGAGGATGCTGATCATATGCTACCCCTCACTCATTTTGAAGATATATATCAAGAAATCACTGCTTTTATGGAGGATTAAAATTAAAATGCCACGTACACCGGAAGAGAATGACCGTATTCGCCAAGCATCCAAAGAAAAAATTCGAGCTGCAGCTATGGAGTTATTTATGACACAAGGATATTACGCTACTTCTATAAGCAATATAGCTAAACAGGCGGGTATTTCGAAAGGGTTACTCTATAACTATTACAAAGGAAAAGAAGAGCTGCTTTCTGAAATGGTCGAGGCCAGGATTAGGGAAGTGGTTGAAGTCATGGAAAAAGCAATTACCTTGGATACACCTGGTGAACAGCTTAAATATATAGTCAATGGTGCAATTGATAATGTTTACAAAAAGCCAGAAGTCCATCGTTTCTATCTGCACCTGCAAACTCAACCAGTAGATGATGATGATTTGATAAAATACAGTAAACAGCTTACCCAAGAAAACGCTAGACTGTTCGAGATGCAATGTGAAATATTTGAAAGGATGGAAGTAAAGGAGTCGAGGAAACGGTCGTTATATTTTTCATCTGTACTCCAAGGTATTATGTTAATGATATCTACTTATCCGCAAAAATTTCCGATAGAAGAAATAAAGAATCAAATTATAAGGGAGTTTTGTAACTAGTCTATTATTTTTTAAAATTTATCTTGAATAAAGTTTAAACAAGGATCTTTTAAAATAAAGATCCTTGTTCAGTGCCGATAAAATGTTTTATGTTAGCTAAAGTTGTATATAATATCTATCTAAAAAAAGAGAAAAAATCACTGACAGAGACAGTGATTTTTTCTCTTTCATAACATGTGCTATACATATTTTGATGTTTTTAAACATCCTTAATAGTTTGCTCATTTTATAGATAGCTTATGCATCAAAAAAGGTCTACCTGATTTGTCAGAGGTAGACTTTTTTCAGAAATTGTATCTGTATATAGATAGTGTGGTTTAATATTGGTTTTTTATTCATAATGAAAAACCTCCTGATTGCTTTTATATCAAGAGGTTTTCGAGTAGCATGTTTGTCAACTCTAGAAGTGGGGATTACTATTACCAAACGAAACAGAAGCTTCACAGCGTCTTTTGTAGTTTGTTCTATTTATGATATTTTAATTCATTCCAAACGTATATTTTCAGTATTTAATTTGAACCATATACATATAATATATGGACGGAAAAGAAAGGCTACTTGTCTTTAGAACTGTATTTACAAAGACAAGGGAAACACACTAACTATTTGGAAGGTAGTTAGTGTGTTTTTTTATTTATGGTTTCTTAATTTATAAAATTGGAAAGTTCTTAGGTTGCTTATTCTAAGAACTTTTTTACTGAAAATAGATTTATAAATTAATTAATACAAGTTGATATTTACGTAAAACAACATACTATTATACAAATTTAAATTCAGCTTATATGAAATTTCTTAAAAAACAAGAGGTTGTCTACTTTTGGTAATACTTATTGATTTGTGTAGTAACAAGGAGAGTAATAAATATGGATATAACAATATGGATCCCGGTTCTCTTACTAGCGTTATCATCAAGTGTTGATAACTTTGGAGTAGGAATATCATATGGGATGCGGAGTATTCGCGTAAGTCTTTTAGCAAACTTCCTTATTTCAATAATTGCTTTTGTTTTTAGTGAAGCTGGTATTATATTTGGTGACTACATTTCAAAACTTTTTCCAGGTACATTATCTAATATTATTGGGGCATTGTTTTTATTTATCATCGGTTTAAGAATTGTGCTGCTAGCTATGCCAAGAAAGAAGGAAATAAATAAAAAAGAATATAAGGAGGATCAAGCTAGTTCTAAGGGCGTTAGTGTATATTTAAGCTCGCCTGAAAGGGCTGATTTTGATAAATCCGGTCATATTAGTTCTTTCGAAGCTATAGTACTTGGTACTGCGGTGTCTATGAATGCTCTTACCAATGGATTAGGCGTAGGATTAATGAATATATCTCCTTTTGCTGTATCCGTGTCCGCAGCTATATTTAGTTTTATATCCATCTGGTTAGGAGTAAGATTAGGGAAAAAGGTTGCCAATATAAGAATTGGATCATGGACACTGGGCCAATTCAGTACAATTTTAAGTGGAGTTATATTAGTGTTAATTGCTATACACAATTTTGTTTGATTGAACCCAATTACAAAAAGAAAAACCACCCTTAAAAACTTGGAGTTTAAAGGTAGTTTTTCTTTTTGTAACGTAATTAGAAGATAATATTGATACCAGAAAGTATCCCTATTAGCCTGTCTAGAATACTGGACTTTATTCATTTTAAGCTTTAAAGAAGTAAACATGCTCATAAATATTTACGGATACATATAATACGTTAGCCCATGTGAATTATGTTCCTACTCCTTTAGTTTTACTCAAACTTTATAGAAGGAGTGATAGTATGTCTAGTTATGGTGGATGTGGACTTGGTGGAGGTTTTGCTCTTCTAATTGTCTTATTTATTCTTCTTGTCATTATTGGATGTAGTTGTTTTAGTGGTGGCTACGGAGGCTTCTGCTAATTCAATAAAAGCTCTTCATTAGAAGGGCTTTTACATACTTGGACAATTACTTTTATGTAAATCATATACATCCTAAAAACAGAGAAAACTACTGTTCACCACACAGTAGTTTTTTTAACCTAATAGTAATAAAAGAACCGATCTATTGGAAGAGCAGGAGGATGCTCACTTCTATAGTATGCAAAGTAATAAAAAAGGTTTGGACAAGTGTTAGAGTTATTTAAGATTTCTACTATCTTTGCGCCTATTTCCTATAAAATCCATTATGGTGCGATAAGAAGTCGCTTTTATATAGTGTGGCTTACGCCACTGGTTTAGACGCAAAAACTATCCCCGTCCAAAAATGCGGGCCTGGTAACGGGCTCGTGGGTGTTGCATGCGGGAATGCGGAAACGGAGGGTTAGTGCACGACTCAGAACACTGCTAGGGGAAGATGAGTATGGTGAACATTAGTGAAGGTTGGTAAGCCCTTTTTCTCCTGATCGAAAAGGCATTAGGAAATTAGGGTCTTTTTTAGGTATTTGTCCAAACGTTTTATAGTTATTTGACATACAGTAATAAGAGTCTATTTAATCGAAAGGAGAAGATTTTTATTATGAGAAATAATTATCCATATCATCATTCTCATTATGGTAGTCATCAGGGATCCATGTATTCCCAACAAAGTCATTGCGGTTATCCTGTACCTAATTGTAGTCAACTACCTCCTCAATCAATGCCTGCTCAGTACGACCCAGTTAATCACAATACATCCTTTACTGGTCAAGACGTATTTGTGCCAGTTGTACACCCTAGTCATACTACAAACGTTTATCAAAAAAATTATAAATATATGCATTCATTTCCACACACGGAATCCCTTGTATGTCAAGAGACACATCAACATTTTTGTGTGCCCAGTTGTCCTCCTAGACCCTGGTGCTAATATTTCAAAATCCCTTCATTGTCAAAATGAAGGGTATTTTAATATATGGGATCCATTATGCCTAACTAGACTCATTTAAGATATAAGGGAAAAAGAGGTCTATTATATATCTAAAATTCAAACCTAATTAAGTCGATGATATTCTTTATGGATAAATAATTTATATTTTCGATCATTTTATAGACATTAGTATAAGCCGTTTTACTAATTTTACATAGGATATCTTTGTCTCACATAAAGACATCCCATTTCATATTTCTTTCTCAGGACCTGTTACTAACACCGCCCAAGTAACAGGTCTCTTTATATAGGTTTCTTAAGATATTAATAAAGACATAGAAATTGGTCAGGCGTGGATAATTCTACTTTTACCAGTTTGGGACGAACACTTTTCCTTCTTGTACATATTCTAAAAGTAGAAACGTATGGGGGTGAAGAATATGTGTTGTTTCGGAGGTTTTAGTGGCGGATACGGTTACGGTGGAGGCTCTGGCTGTGGTTCAAGTGGAGGCTCTGGTTTTGGTAGTAGTTTTGCTTTAATTGTTGTACTCTTTATTTTATTAGTTATCATTGGTTGTTCTTGTTTTAGTGGTAGTAGCTACTAAATAAGTACAGCTTAAAAATAAAAAAACTACTGGAACGGAGGGAACCAGTAGTTTTTTTTATTAAAAGAACAGGGATTCTTGATGCCTTATAACGTCTTGAGTAGTTTGCTCAAAAAATAAAATTTTATTTCTAATAGGCAAGTTACCTAAAGGGAAATGAAGGCATAAGGTATATTCAAGTAACTTTAGTCCTGCACTTGAAATCTTTTTAAACCACCTTCTTCAATCACCTAAGTTTGCAAATTTAGAAACAGAAAAAAACTACTGTTCACCACACAGTAGTTTTTTTAACCTAATAGTAATAAAAGAACCGATCTATTGGAAGAGCAGGAAGATGCTCACTTCTATAGTATGCAAAGTAATAAAAAAGGTTTGGACAAGTGTTAGAGTTATTTAAGATTTCTACTATCTTTGCATTTAATTCCTATAAAATCCATTATGGTAACTAGAATATACAGCTTAAAAACAGAAAAACTCCCCCAAAGCGTTAAGGGAGTTTTTCTGCTACATTTATTTTACCAAAGGATTGAAGCCTTTCGGCGTCTTGGATAGTTTGCTCAAAAAGTAAAATTTTATTCCAAATAGGCAAGTTACCTAAAGGAAAATAAAGGCATATGATGTAGTTCGAATAATTTTCGTCTCACACTTAGAATCCTTTTAACTTTATTTTTCACCTTCATAATTCACAAAGTCAACAACAAAAAAAACTCCTGCAGGTTGGTCAGGAGTTTTTTTTGTTGAAAGTTGAGAAAGTATTTTAAAGAAAAAATGGTTGATGCTTGGGAACATCTTGAGTAGTTTGCTCAATTTGCTATTTATTATTCGTTCTATAATTGTCAAAAAGAGAACCAAACTTAAAAAAGAAGGTTTCTGATTAACTTATTCATTCCTAAATGAATCTCATTAGAACTTTACCCACTTTAAGACATAGATTGTAGAAAATAAAATTAAGAAGGTGATAAAATGCACCATCATTATGATGAAAGTGGTTTATACTACGGATCTTATGGAGAGTTACTTCATTCTCATCCAATACACACTTTGCTCACTCAATACTGGTATCAAACTCATTATCCAGGATTTCATAAAAAATCTGTACATGTTTATTATTTAAATCCAGCTCTTATCCATTACTATATGAATTATTAAATGTGTTTTATGTTAACTAACTTTGTATACGATATACAGGCTGAAAGCAGAAAAAACCTATCTCTTTCCAGTCAAAAGAGGTAGGTTTTTTCGTGACATAATTAGAAGTTAGTCGTGATGATTTTATACATCTTGAGTAGTTTGTTCGGAATCACCAGATTTATTCATTATGAACGAGGGATATAAAAGGAAAATGTATGTCTGGCATTCTCTAAATAGGTTATATAGACAAGCTTGTATATATATATATTTATTTAATGGGTTTTTTAAAATTATTATGTAATAAAATATGAGTGAATAAAGGATAAGTAGGAGGGGCAAATATGTTTGTTCATGTAGTTCAACCTGGTGAAACTCTATTTTTAATAAGTAACAGATATGGTTCCCCTATCAATCAGTTACGAAGTGTGAATGGTTTAGAGGAAACGAATATTGTTTCAGGTCAAGCGTTGCTCATACCCCTTTATATATATACAGTTCAACCTAATGATACAATTAATGATATTGCTAGAAAAGCCTATGTATCTTTAGAACAATTGAAGAGAGCTAATCCTTCTATACATCCTAACCATTTGCAGGTAGGGATGAAAATCAGAATCCCTGATATATCGAACTATATTGCAGGTACATTGCAATACTATGCCGTTCGAAGTCCAGAGTTGGATCGAAATTTAATTAATGATTTCGCCACTTATTCCTCTTCTATTGCCATTTTTGAATATCATTTGGGAAATAACGGGGATATAATAAATGATTTAAACGATTTAGTGGCGATTGAAACTACCTGGAGGAACCGAGTTACACCATTAGCTACTATTACTAATCTAACTTCAGGGGGATTTAGTCCTGATCTTGCTCATCAAGTTTTAAATAATCCAACAGCAAGAAGGAATCTTGTCGATAATATCTTTTATTTAGTATCTAGAAAAGGATATGGTGGGGTAAATATTGATTTTGAACGTGTAAGGACTGAGGATAGAGACCTTTTTACTGGATTTTTACGTCAATTAGGGGAGCGTTTAAGACCTTCTGGATATGTTCTGACAATAGCTGTTCCAGCTAAAACAAGTGAGGACATTTCTTGGTTAAGGGGATATGATTATGGAGGTATAGGTGCCGTTGTTAATTATATGTTCATTATGGCATATGATTGGCATCATGCAGGTAGCGATCCAGGGCCAGTCGCACCAATTACTGAGGTAAGGAGAACAATAGAATTTGCTATAGAAAGTGTTCCACGAAGAAAACTTATAATTGGCGTTCCCTTATACGGATATAATTGGTCGATTCCCTATAAACCAGGTACAGTCGCATCGGCTATATCTAATCAAGATGCAATTAAAACAGCGATGAGATACCAGTCGTCTATACAGTATTCAAAAGAATATAAATCACCATTTTTCCAATACAAAGATCAAGCTGGACAGACACATGAGGTATGGTTTGAAGATGTAAGAAGTATGAGTGAAAAAATGGTATTAGTTCGTAAATTTGGTTTGCAAGCAATAGGAGCCTGGCAATTAACACTTGGATTTACGCCAGGACCTTGGCTTTTAAGAAAATTTTTCACTATTAGAAAGGTATAAATAATAATAATAAATATGGTTAGTCTAAAAGCTTTTTCATTTCCGGTAAAATCCATTATGTTAACTACAAATATATACGATATACAGCGTAGAAACAAAAAAACCAACTGGGTCCAGTCAGTTGTTTTTTCTGTTACATTTATTTGATTGAAGAATGGAAACTTTACAGTTTCTTGAATAGTTTGCTCTAGAAATCAAATTTTATTTATTAAAATTAGATTATTGTCTAATACAACTTATTTATAAAGTATATATAATGTATTACAACCTTTTCATCTTCCCTAGCCATGTTCTCTTTTTAAGAACATGGCTTTTTTATTTCTTAGAATGCTTATTATGTTAACTAATCTTCCTCTAAAGTAAGTTCGAAAATAAGCTGGTAATTACGGTTAGTTAAGTCAATTTCAATGATTTGAAAATCTTCTCCGTACCAATCCGTTTCAGTAATAATTAATTTGGCCGTAATGAAATAAAATTCATCCGAAAAATGAGGACGGAACGTATTTCCTAGGTCTTTCCCTGCTGCCTTATACTTTTTGAATTCCCGCAAGTACAATTCCGCATAAAATGGATTGTCTTTCCAAAAAATTCTAGCATTCTTTTCGACATGTGATTGGATATAGGTATCACGCTCTTTAGTGCTCATTTTCCTTATATGGCGAGGGTAGTCTAAGATGTGACCTTCGATAAATGATCCCTTTTCATCATGGAAGAAATCACCACACAGCCCTTCAATCGAAAAGTCATCAATATGCGCTCTGATACCAAAATCCTCTTGTTCTTCTAATTCTCGGTTAACAAGAATAGTAAGTACTTCTTTTTCATTCTCAGCTTTAGCAACGGCAAAAAAGGACATACCTGCACTGATAGCAAATAGTTTGGTCACATCGTGTCCCCCCGGATTTTAATTTGTTAATTCTCCCTATGATATTCAAGATTTCTGTTATAGGTAATTAATTACTAAATAACCATTTTAATTTTGGTTATTGTCTATGGTAATTATATCCTTTAATTATCACTTATTTGAGTGCGCACTCATTCTAGGAGGAAGCTTAATATGCTTAAAACACTGCCTGGATTTAAGCGTTTAAATGCTGATATACCAGAAGAATTATTTAAAGAATTTGCTAAGAGATGTATTGAAGAAGGTATGAGCAAAAAAGATTCTCTTGTTCAGCTTTTGGAGAAAGAATTCTTTAAGAATTCAAAAAAGTAGAAGGTGACAACAAAATAAAAGGGCACTTTCCCATCAAGGAAAGCACTCCATGTAGAACTCATAAAGACCTTTATTATAATATGGGGTGCCCTCAAAAAATGGAAGGGTCTTATCATGGATCGAACTAAAAATTATTGATAGGTATTGAAAATGATTTAAGTGTAGCTTCCGATTTAATTCATTATATTAACTAAAAATATATATCATATACAGCTAAAAAAGAAAAAACTATCTTACTGTTGAGCCGAATATAAAAAAGTTAACCATCCTTTTAGGACCATTTTTCAATTTTGTATGCAACTTGGTGGAACTCTGGAACTGTTAAAAAACGATAATTATTTTTTAATAAATATGTAATGATTTCAGGCAATGAAGTAACGATTTGGTCTCTAGGTCCACTACCGTATTGATCCCCGTCATGCATTACAATGAGACTCTTTTTCTTGATTCCTGAAATGACATTCTTTTGTATACTTAAGGGGGATTTCTCCTGCCAATCTTTACTATCTACATTCCATAATACAGAAGTCATCCCAAATTTTTTAATAGCTTCAGCATTTTTATCATTTATTGAACTATAGGGAGGACGAAATAAATCTGGAGAATGTCCTATTATTTTCTTGATTTGAATATTTGTCGAATTAATTTCCTTCCACAATTCATTCCTTGAAAGGGTTGTTATATCAGGGTGGTTCCAAGTATGATTGCCAATGATATGCTTTTCCCTATAAATTCTTTGTATTATATCTGGGAATTTTTTCACTTCTGAACCAACAACAAAGAATGTTGCGGATATATTATATCTTTTTAGAATATCTAAAATGGAGATTGTGTAAGCTGACGGTCCATCATCAAAAGTTAAAGCAACATACTGAGGTATATTTTGATTCATATATTCACTCCTTTTTATAAATAAAGATATTAATTATATGTAGAAATCTCTTGAGTTTGTATAATTCAAGGGATTTTTATTACAAGATAAATCTTAGTATTATTAATCAAAGGTTAAGGTGACTATTATCTATAAATTGTATTATTTTAACTACACCTGTATATTCACTACAGCAAAAAAAGAAAGAACCACTGTTCACCACGCAGTAGTCTTTTTAAGATAAATACTGTAGAAAGAAAAGTCTGCCTTTTTAAATCAATTGAAAGGCTTTTACATATGCCTGTTTGGTCATTTTAAATTTATTTATAATAGACTAGTTTCTTAAAAGTAAGAGGACTATTTTATCTGTGAAAGTGATAAAAATCTAATAGAGAAGGGATTCTTTATACGTCTAATTGCGGCGAATTTGGAGCTGCTTTATTAATTGTATTATTTATTCTTCTTATCATTATTGGATGTAGTTGTTTTGGCGGAGGCTTTGGTAGCTACTCATAGTAATAACTAAATAAGAAGAACCCTTATTCAATAAAATAGGGGCTCTTATCATTTCTGGGAATAACGATTATGTTTACTAAAGATGTATAAAATACGCAGCTTAAAAAACGAAAAAACTACCTTATGGGGAGTTTTTCTAGTCGTAAAATATAGATGTTAGCTGATGCTTTATTACATTTTGAGTAGTTTGTTCAAATGATAGAAAAATATTAATTTAGGCAAGTTACCTAAAGAAAAATGTAGGCATATAATGTAACTTGAATAAATTTCGTCTCACACGTAGAATCCTTTTAACTTCATTTTTCACCTTCATAATTGACAAAATCAAAAAAAGAAAAAACAATCTGTATTGGAAGACAGATTGTTTTTTTAAAAAAAATAGAGATGGCTTTATCGAAGTGGCATTCCTAGAGCCTTCTCTAATAATATGCAAAACCTTTTCAGATAATGAATTCCAATAAAATCCATTACACTAACTAAACATATATATGATATACATCTAAAAGACAGAAAACTCCCAGGCGGCAGGGAGTTTTTCTGTTTTTTTAACAACTGTAAATCAGTTAGGGAGGGGGAGATGATCCACTGAGCTTAAATGGAATGGTTCATTCATTCTATGTAAACTAATCTAAAGGGTTTATATATATCTACAAAAATCCTGTTATTTCACTGGTTCAGAGTATGGGCTAACATTTTAATTTTTTATACATATCTTAAGAGTATTAAGCATATAGGGGGGTGAAAATATGGGCTTTGGAGGTTATGGTGGCGGTTGCTGCTATGGCGGATATGGTTACGGTGGAGGCGGCTGTGGTTTTGGCAGTGGTTTTGCTTTAATTATTGTACTGTTTATCCTGTTAATCATTATCGGTGCTTCTTGTTTTGGCGGCTTCGTTGGAGGATGTTAATCATTAAACCTATTTTGTTTAAAAAAGGGCTAGCTAGATGCTAGCCTTTTTTATTTACCTTTTCTGTATACACTTAGCAATTGTTGATAAAGTACATTATATTAACTGTAAATCAATGGATTATACATAAAGGCGATTTTCAATTATTTCCATTAAATCAATATAAATAATCATTATTCACTGTTAATTTGTGTTATACTTCTAATTGGGTTTTTTTAGAAACTGTAAATTATCAGTTTTAAAACCCTACAAAATATTTCAGGGGGGCATTTATGAAAAGGTTCAAAAAAGTTATAGCCTTTATTTTAGTTTTTGCTGTATTATTCTCGCCACTCGTTCCACATACACAGGCAGAAGCCAAAGTAATGTGGGGAAATCAAGAACTCGTTAAAGGACAAATAGGGCGCGTTACAATTTTAAAGAATACTAGTCTTTACAACATTAAAAATAATAAATTAGTAGCTGCTAAAAAAGTATCAAAGGGTCAAATATATCGTGTTTATTCTTATTCTGGAAAATACGGTGGAATTTACGGTGTATCAAAAGATTTATATGCTCAAAAATCGTCTAGTATCAAGTATGAGAGAGCACCTAGTGACAAAATCCAAGCCTTTGGAATAACCGTTATAAAAAAATCATTAGCAAGTAATATTAGTTATCCACAAGCATCTGGTCTTTTTAATAAACCATTTGAGGCTAGTTTCAATAGAAAATTCTTAAACCTTGCTAAAGAAACTCAGCAAGCAAATAAAGAATTAAAAGAACAGGAGAAAGAGGACCGCGAAAACGGTTGGTCACCAGGCCCTTATTATCAAAATATGAAATACTCTGTACCCTACAATCAAGATAATATTTTAAGTATTTCTATTACCTATGATGAGTACTCTGGTGGTGCACACGGTAATGCTTGGATTGATACTTACAATTATGATTTATTAAAAGCTAAGCAACTTAGTTTGAAAGACGTCATTAAAAATCAAACTCAATTAGGTAAGGTGAATAAATATATTCGTGACCAAATGATTGTGCGTAATAAAAAAGGAGCTGGATTCGAGGTTAAAGATTTTAAATCTGTGAACTTAACTCAAGACCAATTTTATTACACGAGTGGTGGCATTGTAATTATATTTGGTGAATATGAATACGGCCCTTATGCCAATGGTATTAATTTCTTTAAAGTTCCATATTCCGTTTTTAAGTAAGGTAATTCCTGGACATTGGAAAAAAGAAGCTTAAGAACTATTAACGTAACTCTTAAGCTTCCTTTCCATTCCTAGAATATTGATTATGGTAACTCACATTTTATATCGTATACAGCTTAAAAAACAGAAAACCTATCTCTATTTTTGCGTCTATTTCTTATAGATGCTGTAGAAAGAACAGCCTGCCCTTTTTAAATCAAAAGAGGCAGGCTTTTTTAATGAGTATAACAGGTTTTCTTAAAAACCTGTTATACTTCCTATAAGAAATAGAGACCTTACATTAATAAATTAATTAATAAGAATAACCATCGTTTTTCTTGTCTTTACATTTAGACTTGTATTCTTTATTTTTTTTACATTTATATTCCTTATGCTTGTCCTCTTTATACTTCTTATCTTTTGACTTGCAATAATATTTACACATGTTTATCACCTCCATTATTAGTTTCTATATATCTTATTCATTGATTAATAAAATGTTTGTATGCTTGTCCTAAGATAGGACAAACATTTTGTATAAGTGGGGCACATTATATTAACTAGTTTTATATATTGTATACAGTCTAAAAGAGAAAAAGCGTCTGTTGCAACAGACGCTTTTCCTTTGGGGTTCTAAATTGGAGATACTTTTCAGCATTTTGAGTAAATCGTTTGGGTTATGGGTCAGTATTTAAGACAAGAATTCAATCCTTTATTGCTTGTCCCCGCTAAAAGATCTTTTATAATAATGTTAATCTTAGCTATGACATCCACAATCATGTTTGTCTTTATGGTGATCTTTATGATGATCTTCGAAGATTTCTTTTAAAAGTTTTTCAAAGGCTTTCTGAAGGATAGATTCACAGTTGTGTTTGTGTTCATGTTTTTTTTCATGGCAGTTACCCACTATAATCCCTCCTTTCTCATTTCTCTTAATATACTATTCTTTAATCAAGAAAGTGCTTGTGTGCTTGTCTA
>Ga0268252_1001315_pt1:0-12500 | contig 14411 bp, 8 predicted proteins | sample AgamicMgSfrz_FD_200244 | JGI IMG/M metagenome (GOLD analysis project Ga0268252, IMG submission 200244) | Agave microbial communities from Guanajuato, Mexico - Mg.Sf.rz (v2) (version 3) | ecosystem: Host-associated > Plants > Phyllosphere > Phylloplane/Leaf | place: Guanajuato, Mexico... | reverse complement strand
TTCGCGACTTGGTAGAAACTGGGAAATCGATTCTCATGCTAGGTCGCCCTGGTGTAGGTAAAACCACTGCGTTAAGAGAAATCGCCCGTGTTTTAGCGGATGAACTCAATAAGCGTGTGGTTATCATCGACTCTTCTAATGAAATCGCAGGCGATGGTGATATTCCCCACCCAGCCATTGGTCGCGCCCGACGAATGCAAGTCGCGCGTCCCGAGTTGCAGCATCAAGTCATGATTGAAGCTGTGGAAAACCATATGCCAGAAGTCATCGTGATTGATGAAATTGGTACGGAACTGGAAGCAATGGCTGCTCGTACCATTGCCGAACGTGGTGTACAACTGGTAGGTACCGCCCACGGTAACGAAATTGAAAATTTAATCAAAAACCCCACCTTATCGGATTTAGTTGGTGGTATTCAATCCGTGACGCTAGGCGATGAAGAAGCAAGAAGGCGGCGCACCCAAAAGACGGTTTTGGAACGCAAAGCACCTCCCACATTTGAAATTGCGGTGGAGATGTTGGAACGCCAGCGTTGGGTTGTGCATGAAAGTGTCGCTGATACAGTAGATAGTTTATTGCGGGGACATCAACCCAACCCGCAAGTTAGAACCATTAATGACTTGGGTCAGGTAACGATTACACGCGAGATACCCAGTTCCCAGCATCAGATGCAATTTAAGGAATCTGCATCACCTGACTTTACTAGACCATCGCAGAAATGGCGTAGTTCTGGGCGGGTCATACCGTTTCGGGAAAAGCGAGACGATAGCAGCATTTTAGAAGAACGAGAGTACTCGCAACCATTTGGTGAATCTCATCAACCCAACCAGCCTATGAGCGAAGATTCGCCACTGCACGTATACCCTTATGGTCTTAGTCGTCACCAGTTAGAGGAGGTCATCCACCAGTTGAATTTGCCAGTGGTGCTGACAAGGGATATCAATGATGCAGAGGTGATTTTGGCTTTGCGTACGCACGCCAGAAAACACTCCAATTTCCAGCACATGCTGGCAGACCATCAAGTACCTGTTTACACCATTAAAGCTAACACTATCTCAGCAATTACCCGTGCTTTGCGGTCTTGCTTGCAGATGGACGAACCGGACACCACCGATGTCAATGAACTTTATAGCCGCAGCAGTGGTGATTTGGAGATTGATGCTTTAGAAGAAGCCAGAGTTGCTGTCGAGCAGGTTGTCATTAAGAGAGGTCAGCCAGTCGAATTGTTGCCACGTTCTGCGTCGGTTCGCAAAATGCAACATGAATTGGTTGAACGCTACCGTCTGAAGTCTCATAGCTTTGGGGAAGAACCACATCGGCGCTTACGGATTTATCCAGCTTAACAACACGAAAATGCAAAAATTTCTCACAGTACGCTACCAAAGACTTTATCTAAGTTTTTCTGACTAATTACAGTAGAAAAGCAACAAAAAACCCCATCACCCCGTGGTGGGGTACTCCTACCCTCAGAAGTTTGCGGGATGTCGTCTTAAGCTAATATGCCGACATCTCTAGCAAAACATAAACAAGCATAAAATTTCATAGGTCAATAACTTATAGACACCTTACTCTAATGCAATGAGTGCAGTGTTGTGCCGCCGAAACTCACGCCCCTGCATACCCGTTTTGGTTAGTCGGGACTTAAGTCCCGACTAGGACATTTATGTTGAGAAGATAACTGGGCTGAGCGGGCTAAATATCCTAGTTAGGGCTTAAGTCCCAACTAACGATTACACGCATCTGCTTCTTACAAAGCTGTTTCACGGCTGAGTATTTCTACTCAACTCTCTCAGATGACACTATCACTTGAAGTTGATTTTTGATGCGCGGTTTTACTGGGGGGTGGTGCAAACCCTTTCCCCATATATAACCCGGTTTGCACCAACGCGATCGCTGAAAGCCTTGCTAAAAGCCGATTTTTTATATCTGCATTACCCCCCCAAAGTGGGTTTTTTGAAAAAATGCCCGACTTGCGGGGGTAAATCACCCCGAAAAATATTGAGAATAGCGTCAATAATATTAAGAATAGAGTCAATAACCATCTATACGGATCAATTAGCACACTGTTCAAACTAGCCTATGTAGCAGTATGCTGTTGAAAACTAAAGATGCCCCCTAGAGAGATAGCTGGTAACTATCCCCCTAGCAGGTCTTCCCCAAGTTGTCCAAACCAACATTGAGGCATAATTCATCATGTCACACAAACAATTGTGCTGCACAGTCGTTGCCGCAGTAGATGAGCAACTCCAGATAATGGCATTCCAAGATTTATCTGGCATCGTTTGCGATTTATCTGAACAACGTACAGATGCAAACTTCAACACAATTCAACGCTTAGCGCATTACTGCCGCTCTCACACACCAGAATTATTGGGTTTCCAGAGCGAGAACTTGAGTTATTAAAGCAAAGCGGATTGCGGCTTGAGTAAAGTGCTGCTCGGATAACGCTGGTTTTTGGCTTCCGTTCTGTTGCGCCTTTATCCGTTTGTTGAGCAGCATCGCCTCTCCTCAGACCGACTCTAAAACTGTTGAGGACTTTGCAAAATAAGGAAATTCGCTTACTACAAAAATAAAAAAAATTCTCTACGTGTCGGTAGAGAATCCTTAAAACTTCAATTCAATACTAAAATGTTCAAACAATCAGCTAGCGACTACATATACCCGCGAACCATCGTAGAAAAGCCAATGGGCATGAATGTCTACTTGCCAATTGAGATAGATACAGAATACACCCATCCGCACTACGACATCAACAACCCAGAACTGTACAAGTGTACTAACTTAACAGTACAGTGTCGCGCCATCGTCCACAGCACAGGAATTATCTACTCACATCCTGATAGCGCCGCTATAAGCCGTCATAAGCTGTTCAAACATGGTTTTGTGGTCTTAGACTATCTGGAGGACTACTCTTATGATGTAAACCTTTCTAGACTGTCCTCCTGGGACACCGTTACACAACTACCCTGGTTGCAGATTGACGTATATGCCTTTTTTGCAGTCGCCGAACTGCTGCGAGTCTTCCAAGGAGTTTACCGTGATGATGTTCTTACCTTAATCACAAACCCGACAAACTTCGGCATCTTACAAGGTAGAAGATTAAGAACTTACACACAAGCAGGCAATCAATTATTCAATTGGGTAGAGATGCCTTGGGTACTGACTCTAGATGGAGAATTCTACAAAGTCAGAATCGCTATCTACGATACCTGCGCTGTACATGGAATCGCCAGCTATGCAACTTTTTGCTCTAATAGCGGTATACAACTCAAGTACAAAGACAACTTCACAACTGCTGAAAAAGCAATTATGGATGTCATGTACACTAAAAGACCAGATGATTTTGACCCTTATGCATTAGGGGATTTATATAATTATCCTGCCTTATTAGGTAATATGGAGAACTTCTCTAAAATCTATGACGCATTAGGACTTACCAAATACTACACTCCACCACGCCTTACTATTGGTGCAACAGTCGCACGAATGATAGAAGCCGGAATTAAGAATTTATTCAATGCTTCACCAGATGATAGAGATATTATCAACACATTTTGCAAGTATGCTTCCTCTGATTGGTTAAAGCGTAAATCCACAACCACAGCTTGTCTTAACGCCAAAGTAGATGGTGGCAGATGCCGTAATAATAGACCTACAGATACTACTATTAAAGGCGTTATTTGTGATATTGATATATCCGGCTGTTACGGTGAAGGATTAAGAGTTCAAACTTATCCCCTTGGTATACCAGTCATCATTGATTATCCCATTAAAAGTAAGTTGAATGAGTACCAAACACTCAGACAGTTTCTCAAAAGATATAGTCATGAGTTAGTACCAGGATTATGGCAAGCGAGAGTGTCTTGTAAAGATGGTCTACCATTGAAGTACAAACAGGACTACCTGGCGTCATGGTTTCCACCAAAAGATATTAGTCATATGCCGACTGATAGCGATTTTGCTGATACCGACCAATGGTGGAGCGTTGATAACATCGGTGAAATAAAAATCCTCACTTCGGAAGTTCACCATGCTATTATCACTCATGATTTTATCCAATGGTTGGAGAATGTCGCCAGTCCTAGGCAACGTAAAGAACTCCTGGATAATTTGATAGTTGAAACAGCAATGTTCTATCCAGCTAGCGAACGTCTAGAGAGTATAGATTCACTTGTAGAAGCACATAAAATCCATCAGGGTAAGAACACCACTCTAGCCGCTAAATCTAAAGGTAAGACGCGGAAGATAGCCATTGAGGAGGAGTGCCATCGCTGGTACGGTATTAACCTCGGGGAACTATTAGTTAATAAGTTACTACTAGAGCGTAAGAAATATCCGAAGAAAACACCTTTTAACGTATTATATAAAGACTGTATTAACACTGTCTATGGTGATATGGTATCACCATTCTTCACTGTGGGGAATGTTGTCGTCGGCAACAATATCACCGCCAGGGCGAGAGCATTAGCTTGGTGTATGGAGAAAGGTTTCCATGGATGGCAGAGTATCACGGATGGTTGTGCTTTTGATGTTAACAGAGTTTTATATCCTAAAGATGAACAGGTAATAACTGGAGAAACTGTTATTAATCTGTACGCTGACAATGCCTACCGTCGCCATACATTTGCACCGCTAACAGACAAACCATATTTATCTGTTACACATAATTATGGCGAAGTTAATTTACGTGTTGTAGACGAAAAACCTGCTTTAAGTATCCGTTTCGGCGACGAGCTACAAGAACTGTCACCAGATGAGTCATTAAACTGGATAAATAAGGCAGCAATGCAACATTTGCAGCGCTTGTTTCCGAACTTAGATATCTTACATCAAGTCACCTATGATGTTAAAGGTAACGAACGTCTCGGTCAATTTGAGTTTGAGGCAAAGGGTTTTTACGACTGTGGTACATTTCACGGCAGTGCTAATTACTGTTTGAGCTTCGACGGCGTACCGAAATTTGCTATGCGTAGCTACTCAAAGCGTGGGCATAAGATGATAACTGGCGTTGAGGTGCTACAAATAAAAGGTGAAGATGAAAAGCCTTCTGAGACATTTTTATTGTCACTGCAATCGCCACAGCGAATAAACAGAGGACACGTTTACCTTAAAGAATACATTCTTAAAGTTGGCGATTTTCGGCGTAACTACCGCGTATGGAAAGACTCGCCAGTTTATCCAGGTTGTACAGTTGAAACACCAGGATTATTGCATGAATTTAGCTTGTCTCAATTCACTTTTCAAACTTATGCTCAACTGTGTTCCTGGCGCAAAGAGTATGAGCGCTTGCTCAGGAATTATGGTCAAAGTTATGAGATGTTTTTCCTTAACTCGGACGGTACGCTCAACTATCAAATGATGGTAGAAACTGTTGACGCTGCTATTCGAGCTGGTAAAAAGGATTTCTTCGATGGTCTTGACAAACGCACTGCTCACGCGTACCGCCAGTATCTCAAGCACCCTGAGAGTGCTTGCCTTGAGAACGTGCGGCGACAGCTCAGTATCCGCTACCACGGTCATGACATGGTGACTCCGAGGCTGACATCTGACTGGTACGACTCTCTAAACAATGATGACACAAGCGATTGACGACCAGATTAATTATCTGTAACAGTTAATTATGAGTCATTGACAACCAGCGAATTTATCTGTAACAGTTAATTATAAGTCATTGACAACCAGCGAATTTATCTGTAACAGTTAATTATGAGTGATAGTGATAGTGATAAAGTTGTTAAACGTCGTGGTAGACCCTCTGGCATCCCGCGTACTGGCAGGTACGGTACGGGTGTAAAAACCAAAGTTGTTCGCGTGCCTGAAACCATAGCCGACAATATCGCTGATATCCTTGCCACTTTTGAGCAAATTAAGGTGTTGGTTGATTCCTGGGATGAGCGGATTGAAACTGCCGCTACCAAATCTTCTAAGGGCAAACCATCACCACGCTATGAGAAAGCTGTTGAGTTACTCAGTGAATTACGTAGCTATTTAGCGTAAAGCGAAGGAGACTATACGATGTCTAAAGATTTTGGTCTAACTAAGAAATCTAAAAATAGAGAAGGGTTAGCAGTGATTTTTTATGTTTGGAATGATGTTGTTTACGCTATGAATCATGGTGACTTAAATAATTTGATAGTTCCTGCAAGACTTGCCAATCAATATCAAAAATACTTTCACATAATAGAAGCTGCTATAGCCGATTTAGAAGACAAATCGAATGGTAGATGGGTTTATACAGGTTCTAAAGGTTGGGAAAGATTTGACTTCGCTCTAGAAGAAAGCCTAGAGATAGCAAAATTTGATTCATCAATTGTTGTGTAGCTATTTGGGTAACAGTTGCGATATCTCTAGATGTTAGCGATATTCACCGTTTCCGATTAATCCCATTGAAACGTCTTGTAGTTGGTTGTTTTCAACTTTGTGTACTTGGCAGTATTTTGTATATTTTTGTGTCCCAAATAGGACTGAATTTCTAGCAAGTGAGCATCCTGGTTGACTAGATGATAGCCACAAGCATGACGTAACATATGCGGATGTACCTTAATTCCAAGTTTTGCAACTTTACCCGCTTCACTAACAATTCTCTGCACGGAATCAACGCTTAAGTTTTTACCCTGTTCACCAGCAAAAATGTAGTAGCTATTCGGGTAAATACGCTTCAATTCCCTGAGCGCTTCCACTTCATCCTTAAGCAGCGGATGTGTACCGCTATCCCCTCTCTTAGCCCGATTAATCATGATTTGAGCTTCTTTCCACAGAATGGCATCCCATTTCAGGTCACAAGCCTCAGAAGCCCTTAGACCGTGCCGGAACATCATCAATACTAGAGTGCTATCCCGGTGCTTATGTCTGCCACGGCAACCAGCACCGTGTATTAACTCGTTCACCTCATCTATAGTAAGATGCTCTCTCGACCTGTAAGACGTGTTTTTTTGCCTCACCATGTGAAATTCTCGGCTTTATGACAAAATACCGAGGGTTTTGATACCCAAACCATTATCCTACGTTCCCTACTACCCGACAGCAAAATTTTGACCGTTATCCAGTTTATGAAGTGGTAACTGTCACATTGATTTTTCTCACTACTTGTAGTATTGATTCATTGTGCTAAAAAGAAAAAACATATTTTCCCCCCAAGGGGCAAATATAGCCAAGCTGATACCAGATCCAAAGTAGAAGAAAAAACTGAGGTGTAGCAAGGCTTTCAACGATTAAACTTGTGTGTAAGCCGACAGGGCTGCTAAAAACAGCCATTAGTAACTTATACGACATGGATTTCTTGAGTTAAACCCAGCTTTAACTATGAAAATACGGTCAAATAGGTGTTTTTTTGTCGTATAACATAAATTCTACGACAGCAAGTATCTATTGATGACACGCGCACCATTGAAACCATTTTTAAGCGTGAAAGCCTTGTAGTGTAAGGTTTTTACTAGCTACTTTGGATCTTGTGACAGCTTGGCTATGTTTGCCCCCCCCAAGTAGCGACCAATCCACAGCTACGCGGGGGAAAGTAACTTTATCATTAAAATTTCATCCCCACAATTGCAAAACCACACGCTATACTCGTTTAGTGCCTAAGAATTGCACCTAGACTCAATGTCTTGGCAGCAAACCGAACAGACAGGTTTGGTCCACTTCCAATAAGAAGTAGTGCAACCATCCCTCTCGAAAGTACGGTTTCAACCCCCCCACACTCCCAGCGTTGTCACGCTATATTAGGGAAGTGTCAAAGGGAAAGCGCTAGACTTGATGTCTGGACAGCAAACCGGACAAAAAGATGTGTTTCATGCTTAAGTAAGAAGTAGTGCAACCATCCTGAAAAAGTACGGTTTCGCCTCCACACACTCCCAACGTTGTCTAGTTACAATGAAAGAGTGTCAAGCGAAGTGACTCTGACACGCCGAACCAAGAAAAGACAATAGTTTGAAAGCCAAAATTTGCATCCAATTCTCGTCAAAAATCATTTATTGATTGGGGCAGTAAGATTATGAGTCCCCAAGATATAAGTAAACAATTATAGGATTCCGGAATTTTAAGACGTTATAAACGTCTTGAAATTCGGAGCCAAACAAACTCATTCATTGAGAGTTTGATCCTGGCTCAGGATGAACGCTGGCGGTATGCGTAACACATGCAAGTCGAACGAAGTTTTTCGGAACTTAGTGGCGGACGGGTGAGTAACGCGTGAGAATCTGCCTTAAGGATTGGGACAACAGTGGGAAACCGCTGCTAATACCAAATATGCCTTTTAGTGAAACGGGTTTTACCCGCCTTAAGATGAGCTCGCGTCTGATTAGCTAGTAGGTGTGGTAAGAGCGCACCTAGGCAACGATCAGTAGCTGGTCTGAGAGGACGACCAGCCACACTGGGACTGAGACACGGCCCAGACTCCTACGGGAGGCAGCAGTGAGGAATTTTCCGCAATGGGCGAAAGCCTGACGGAGCAATACCGCGTGAGGGAGGAAGGTTCTTGGATTGTAAACCTCTTTTCTCAGAGAAGAATAATGACGGTATCTGAGGAATAAGCATCGGCTAACTCCGTGCCAGCAGCCGCGGTAATACGGAGGATGCAAGCGTTATCCGGAATGATTGGGCGTAAAGGGTCTGTAGGTGGTTGTTCAAGTCTGCTGTTAAAGCGTCTGGCTTAACCAGATAAAGGCGGTGGAAACTGAACGACTAGAGTGCGGTAGGGGTAGAGGGAATTCCCAGTGTAGCGGTGAAATGCGTAGATCTTGGGAAGAACACCTGTGGCGAAAGCGCTCTACTGGACCGCGACTGACACTGATGGACGAAAGCTAGGGGAGCGAATGGGATTAGATACCCCAGTAGTCCTAGCCGTAAACGATGGATACTAGGCGTTGCCCGTATCGACCCGGGCAGTGTCGTAGCTAACGCGTTAAGTATCCCGCCTGGGGAGTACGCACGCAAGTGTGAAACTCAAAGGAATTGACGGGGACCCGCACAAGCGGTGGAGTATGTGGTTTAATTCGATGCAACGCGAAGAACCTTACCAGGGTTTGACATGTCCGGAATCTCTTGGAAACGAGAGAGTGCCTTCGGGAACCGGAACACAGGTGGTGCATGGCTGTCGTCAGCTCGTGTCGTGAGATGTTGGGTTAAGTCCCGCAACGAGCGCAACCCTCGTTTTTAGTTGCCAGCATTAAGTTGGGCACTCTAAAGAGACTGCCGATGATAAATCGGAGGAAGGTGGGGATGACGTCAAGTCTTCATGCCCCTTACACCCTGGGCTACACACGTACTACAATGCTGTGGACAAAGGGCAGCAAACCAGCGATGGCAAGCAAATCCCGTAAACCACGGCTCAGTTCAGATCGCAGGCTGCAACTCGCCTGCGTGAAGGTGGAATCGCTAGTAATTCCAGATCAGCATTGCTGGGGTGAATTCGTTCCCGGGTCTTGTACACACCGCCCGTCACACCATGGAAGTTGGTTTTGCCCGAAGTCGTTATTCCAACCGTCAAAGGAGGGAAACGCCGAAGGCAGGGCTGATGACTGGGGTGAAGTCGTAACAAGGTAGCCGTACCGGAAGGTGTGGCTGGATCACCTCCTTAACAGGGAGACCTACTTCTCCAGAGACCGAACCCATAAATTTATTAGGTCCAAGAGAAGTCATCCCTAGGTCGTTCGAGATTGGCTGTTGGCTTTCAAACTATTACCCTTGTTCGGTACCTTCGGCAGAAACAGCCAAGTATTGTTCGGTTTCTAACACTCAACAAACTTGATGGCTTGTTAAACTAGGAAGGTATGGGAATGAGACATTGCCAGAGGCAATAAACCCAAAGCTTTAAACTCAATTGGATAAACTTTTTCAGCAATCTTGTTCACCAAAGCAAGACTGCTGGGCGAGAGTCCAGACAGAACCTTGAAAATTGCATAGCAACTTGTCAAATGCGAATTTGATTGCACTATATATCAGCACAAAACTGGTATTTGAATGCATCAAACGCAGGTAGACACCAATGTTTAAAAGTGGTCAAGCTAATTAGGGCTAATGGTGGATACCTAGGCACACAGAGGCGAAGAAGGACGTAGTTACCGACGAAACGCTCCGGGGAGCTGGAAGCTTGCGATTGATCCGGAGATATCCGAATGGGGCAACCCCAAGTACTGCCTGTTGAATATATAGACAGGAAAGAGCCAACCCAGCGAACTGAAACATCTTAGTAGCTGGAGGAAGAGAAAGAAATTTCGATTTCCCAAGTAGTGGTGAGCGAACGGGAAACAGCCTAAACCAACGAGTTTACTTGTTGGGGTCGTGGGACAGCAATATCAAATCTGGCGGTTAGACGAAGCAGATAAATACTGCACCAAAGAAGGTGAGAGTCCTGTAGTCGAAAACTTAAGGATAGTAGCTGAATCCCGAGTAGCATGGGACACGAGAAATCCCATGTGAATCTGCGAGGACCATCTCGTAAGGCTAAATACTACTGTGTGACCGATAGTGAACCAGTACCGCGAGGGAAAGGTGAAAAGAACCCCGAATAGGGGAGTGAAATAGAACATGAAACCATTAGCCTACAAGTAGTGGAAGGACGATTCAACGTCTAACCGCGTGCCTGTTGAAGAATGAGCCGGCGAGTTATAAGCAGTGGTAGGTTAAGTCACGCGACGTAGCCAAAGCGAAAGCGAGTCTGAATGGGGCGTTAATCACTGTTTATAGACCCGAACCCGGGTGATCTAACCATGTCCAGGATGAAGCTTGGGTAACACCAAGTGGAGGTCCGAACCGACCGATGTTGAAAAATCGGCGGATGAGGTGTGGTTAGGGGTGAAATGCCAATCGAACCCGGAGCTAGCTGGTTCTCCCCGAAATGTGTTTAGGCGCAGCGGTAACGAATATATCTGGGGGGTAAAGCACTGTTGAGGTGCGGGCTGGGAGACCGGTACCAAATCTCGGCAAACTCAGAATACCCAGAGCACACGTTGCCAGTGAGACGGTGGGGGATAAGCTTCATCGTCAAGAGGGAAACAGCCCAGACCACCAGCTAAGGTCCCCAAATCATCGCTAAGTGGTAAAGGAGGTGAGAGTGCACAGACAACCAGGAGGTTTGCCTAGAAGCAGCCACCCTTGAAAGAGTGCGTAATAGCTCACTGGTCAAGCGCTCTTGCGCCGAAAATGAACGGGACTAAGCGATGTACCGAAGCTGTGGACTTAGAAATAAGTGGTAGGGGAGCGTTCCGTTGTAGGTAGAAGCAGTAGCGGCAAGCAGCTGTGGACGAAACGGAAGTGAGAATGTCGGCTTGAGTAGCGAAAACATTGGTGAGAATCCAAAGCCCCGTAACCCCAAGGGTTCCAGAGCAAGGTTCGTCCACTCTGGGTTAGTCGGGTCCTAAGGCGAGGCCAAACGGCGTAGTCGATGGACACAGGGTCAATAATCCCTGACTATTGAGTGGGAGCATATTAAGGGACGCATGACGATAAGCCACACCCTAATTGGATTGGGAGGGGTCTACGGACTCTGCGTGGTGAACAATAGTGCCAAGAAAAGCTTGATATGTGATGAAAGCTCAATACCCGTACCCGAAACCGACACAGGTGGGGAGGTTGAGAATACCAAGGGGCGCGAGATAACTCTCTCTAAGGAACTCGGCAAAATTGCCCCGTAACTTCGGAATAAGGGGTGCCCACGCAAGTGGGTTGCAGTGAAGAGGCCCAGGCGACTGTTTACCAAAAACACAGGTCTCCGCAAACTCGTAAGAGGACGTATGGGGGCTGACGCCTGCCCAGTGCCGGAAGGTTAAAGAAGTTGGTCAGGGGGAAACCCTAAAGCTGACGACTGAAGCCCCGGTGAACGGCGGCCGTAACTATAACGGTCCTAAGGTAGCGAAATTCCTTGTCGGGTAAGTTCCGACCCGCACGAAAGGCGTAACGATCTGGGCACTGTCTCGGAGAGAGACTCGGCGAAATAGGAACGTCTGTGAAGATACGGACTACCTGCACCTGGACAGAAAGACCCTATGAAGCTTTACTGTAGCCTGGAATTGGGTCCGGGCTTGGCTTGCGCAGGATAGGTGGGAGGCATTGATTCACTCCTTGTGGGGAGTGAGGAGCCAACGGTGAGATACCACTCTGGCGAAGCTAGGATTCTAACCCGTTTCCGTCATCCGGAAAGGAGACAGTTTCAGGTGGGCAGTTTGACTGGGGCGGTCGCCTCCTAAAAGGTAACGGAGGCGCACAAAGGTTCCCTCAGCACGCTTGGAAACCGTGCGTTGAGTGTAAAGGCAATAAGGGAGCTTGACTGCAAGACCAACAAGTCGAGCAGGGTGGAAACACGGTCTTAGTGATCCGACGGCACAGCGTGGAATGGCCGTCGCTCAACGGATAAAAGTTACTCTAGGGATAACAGGCTGATCTCCCCCAAGAGTCCACATCGACGGGGAGGTTTGGCACCTCGATGTCGGCTCATCGCAACCTGGGGCGGAAGTACGTCCCAAGGGTTGGGCTGTTCGCCCATTAAAGCGGTACGTGAGCTGGGT
>Ga0268252_1001314_pt1 | contig 14415 bp, 15 predicted proteins | sample AgamicMgSfrz_FD_200244 | JGI IMG/M metagenome (GOLD analysis project Ga0268252, IMG submission 200244) | Agave microbial communities from Guanajuato, Mexico - Mg.Sf.rz (v2) (version 3) | ecosystem: Host-associated > Plants > Phyllosphere > Phylloplane/Leaf | place: Guanajuato, Mexico | collected... | reverse complement strand
GATGTGGCGGTACCCTATCGCTATCTACCTAAAGTTTTATAGTACCCCAGGACGAAATTTTTTGTTAACTTGAAACAAAAAACGCTTTTTTTCGTTTTGGGGTAGTTCTGAATTCTTAAATTGATGGATGTGGTGCTACCCCTTATAGAACTATTTTTCTGTGGCAAAATAAAGCAGGGCTATGGTAGGAAAAGCGATTCCTATCCATAATGTTAGACTCCATCCGCCTAAGGCGTATGCCCATCCACCAATAAAGGATCCAACAGCACCTCCTAAAAAGAAAATCGCCATAAATAACCCATTTAATCGACTACGTATTTCTGGCCCCAATGAGAAAATTAAACGTTGACTAAGCACAAGGTTTGCAGATACTCCCATGTCCAACAGAATTGCAGCAATCACTAAAACAACTATTCCAATAGGCGAACTACTCTGAATAATAAGTGGTAGTAATAAAGAAATAATAACAACAGTGAGAGCTATCCCAGTGGCGGGCCGTGTCCAGCCAAGATCGGCTAGACGACCACCTATTGGAGCAGCTATTGTACCTGTAATTCCGACAAGTGCATATAATGCGATGGTAGTTTGAGAAAAATGAAAAGCAGGACTAGACAATAATAATGGAACAGTGGTCCAGAATAAGCTGAAAGCCCCAAATACACAAGCATGGTAAATTGCACGACGGCGTAAAATTGGAGTAGTTCGTAGTAGTTGCCACATTGAACTAAGTAAGGCGGTATAATTTGTTTTTGCAGTTGGTTTCCTAGCAGGGAGTACTTTCGATAATACAAACACTAAGACAATAATTACAGTAGCAGATAAAGCAAATATTGCATTCCACCCCCAAATATCAGCTACTAGACTAGATATCGGACGCGCAAGCATAATACCTAATAACAGGCCACTCATTACATTACCAACTACACGACCGCGTGCATCTTCCGATGAAAGGTATGATACAAAAGGTACGAGCACTTGCGCTGCGACCGACCCCAATCCGATAAAGAATGAAGCTACTAACAACAAGATTGCGCTCTTTACAAAAACTGTGACAGTTAAAGCAACTGCACTTAGAAATAACAATATAATTATCAATTTTCTATTCTCCACAATATCCCCTAAAGGTACAAGAAATAGTAAGCCAACAACATATCCAATCTGAGTTAGTGTTACAATTAATCCAGCGCTACTATTAGAAAACCCAATTACATTACTAATTACCCCAATTAAAGGTTGGGCATAATAAAGATTAGCCACAATGATACCACATGAAATTGCTAGAAGAATGATTAAACCCGATGAAATCTCCTTATCAATTGCTTTATTTTTAAAATTAGACATATCAATTTCCTCCCATACTTTTATTTCGACATTACTGAATCGCCTTATCAAGAACTACTTCATTACCATTGTTCATTGTTCTAAATTGAGCCTAAACTACTTTCCGTTCTTCTTTCAAAAGATTCAATTTCCCCAATTTCTTATTCCCCTTTTCTAAATATTTTTTAGTAATCACTTTGTAAATTTGGAAACCTGTTTAAAGCCCTTACAATTATAAAATGCTAGTTAATTAATAAACTGAACGTTTAGTTTATTAATTAACTAAAATATATACTAAACGTTCAGTTTTGTAAATAGGCCATTTGATTATTCCTTCATATTAAGTATACTAAACGTATAGTTTATGTTCTTGAAAGGAATGATTAATGTGCAAGGTAAAAGAGGTCGACCACGTAATATCGAAACCCAAAAAGCTATCCTTTCTGCATCTTATGAGTTATTACTGGAAAGTGGCTTTAAAGCAGTCACAGTTGATAAAATTGCAGACCGTGCTAAAGTTAGTAAAGCTACGATTTATAAATGGTGGCCAAATAAGGCTGCTGTGGTAATGGATGGTTTTCTTTCTGCTGCTGCTGCCAGATTACCTGTACCTGATACAGGTTCAGCATTGACTGATATCTTAACTCACGCCACAAGTTTAGCCCGTTTTTTAATAAGTCGAGAAGGCACTATTATTACTGAATTAGTTGGCGAAGGGCAATTTGATTTGAAATTAGCAGAGGAATATCGTGCTCGATATTTCCAACCACGTCGCCTGCAAGCAAAGCAACTTCTGGATAAGGGAATTAAAAGAGGAGAATTAAAAGAAAACCTCGATGTTGATTTAAGCATCGATCTCATTTACGGACCAATTTTCTATCGGTTGCTAGTAACCGGTGAAAAGTTGGATGATTCCTATGTGCATGACTTGGTAATAAATGCATTCGAAGGAATACGCTTGAATTGATTAATATTAAAATATAGATTTAGAACTCCCACTCCCTCCTATGCAACTTGATAAATAAAATGTTTAATGTTTTTAAACTGATGTATGTGGGGTGATCTCCCAATACATCAGTTTAAGAACTAAGGAGAGGTTAAAAAAACGTCTTGTTAAAAATAATCAAGATAATTACTCTAAAAGTAACGTCAGGCAAATAATTTGCGTTATGGGGATAATATAATATCTTAACTTGATGGGCATGTGGCGGTACCCCATATACATCTATTAACTCTTCACGAGACAAGTAAACGGACCTTTATTTAATACTTAAATTATCATTCCGATTTTTACCACAAATTCTTTTTAATTGTATAGCAGGTGAGAATTTTCTGTACTTATTTCGTTTTAGCTTCCATACTTTATGTATGTAGTGCATTCTTATCAATTTCCCCCATTACTTTAACTCGTAGGGGCATTAACTTTAGAACTCTGCTAATGGATAAGCAAGTTAATAATTATACTTAAAAATGGAGTGATACGATGAATAAGACGTATGATGTCATCATTACCGGTGCTAGATGTGCCGGCTCTACCCTGGCAATTTATCTTGCTAAGGCAGGTTTCCATGTGTTGTTAGTGGACCGAGCGAATTTTCCAAGGGACACATTATCAACCCATACCTTTTTCAATAATACTGTCGCTCTTCTTCGAGAAACCGGTGTCCTGGACAAGTTATTGGAAACAAAAGTACCGCCGGTACGGGATATTAAATTTCAATTTGAGGATACCGTGATAGAAGGTCTCATCCCTGAGGTTTACGGAGAGGAAAGTTGTTATTGTATTAGAAGAACTTATCTCGATCATATTCTACTTGAACAAGCCAAATCCCAAATGAATGTAACTGTTTTAGAAGGATTTCGTGTGACGGATGTCATCCGTGATGACGAAACAGTGATAGGCGTGAAAGGTTTAGACGGCGACAACGAGAAACAAGAATTTTTAGCTCGCCTGGTAGTCGGGGCAGACGGCCGATCCTCTATTATTCGCAAGCTGGTAAAAAGTGAACTCAAAATAAGTATTCCGGCAACAGTCGGCATCTATTTCGGGTATTTCTCTGGATTTCGCCACGATAATGTCCCTAAATTTGAAGTATACAAGATAAAAGATAACACAGCCATTCTCTTTCCGACGAATGATGATTTATATGTAATTGTCGGCATTTTCCCATTAGAAAATAAGGAATTGATAGAACGGTTGAAATTAAATCCGGAAAGCTGTCTACGCAATTTCTTTACAGATAACTTTCCGAATACAACAATTGGGGCGCGCTTGAAAAATGCAGAACTAGTAGAACCGGTCAAAGGCATTCTCGGATATGATAATTACTGGTATAAAGGAATGGGAAAAGGATGGGCGTTGGTTGGAGATGCAGTTTGTTTTAAAGATCCTGGCATGGCGCAGGGTATCCATGATGCTATATGTGGAGCACGTATATTATCCAATATTCTATCAAAATATAAGGGACAATCCGATCAATCAAATCAAATGTCTGAAGAATATCAAAAGGCAATAGAAGATGAGTTTATGGTTCGGTTTCACATGGGATGCCAAATTTCGAAGAATGAACGCATATCTGAACAACAGGATGCTGTCAACAAGCTAATCAGTTCCCATCCAGAGGCTATAGAGAAGTTTTTAGGGATTTACAATTATGCAAACGAGCCCGCTGCTTTAGAAAAAGAACTCGCACGAATTATGCAATCGATCTAGCAATGATTTTAGAGATTAAGTGATTTAAGGGGTAGCACGCACATTTTAACTTTTTTATACGCTAAGGGATTCTCAAAACTCAATAACACGATTTGAATTGAGTTTTTGATTTAAGGATGAGTTTTGAGACACTATTTAGGCTCTTTTCAGCACCTTTTACATTAGAACGCACTTGTCTCAAATACATACGTTTTTGAGATCAGATGATTCTCTTAGAGTAGTAAAATCAACGTTTTTTCATGTTGAATTTTGCTTAGCGTATATTTTCGTTAAAATGTTGGTGATACGCCTATCAAAAATCACAAATAAAAAAAGATAAGATCGGCGAACACGATCTTATCTTTAGCACAAGGAGTAAACAAAAGGATAACCATCATATTTTTATTATAATTTATTTTTTGTTAATTTTGAATATTAGAACCATACTTAACAAGTATATCTATATTGAGAAATTTATTACAAAATTAGTTATAAATGATTCAAAACTCCAATGTAAACTTTTTTTAGCCATTAGTTTACATTCAATACCCCTAAATCATTGACTCCACACGAAATCTCCTAATATCCTCAATTTTTATAACAAAACTATACATTCAAAACACTATAAATTAAAAGATCGTAAATCTATGAATAAAAAACTACATCTCATTGATCTGCAACCCATCCCAAGAAGGGCAATAAAAAAGGATTTTCCAAACAGGGAAACCCTTTTTCAATAGCATTTTTAAATAGCTTCTTCAGCCTCTTTAATTTGTTCTTCCATTTCTGCATCTGGATGTCTCAAGTGCATTTCTTTCAGAAACCGTATAAAAGAAACTGTTTTAAATTCATAAGATACATCCTCAAATAGTTCACTCAAAAAATATAGTTCTTTACTTGATCTTTCTTCTAAGAATTTTTCAGTTTCGCTTTGGTCTTTAGAAAGAATTTGAGTCATTTCTTCCCACCATTCATCAAGCGGGCTCATCCCAGCACCGTGGTCAGCTATTTCGATTCGATTAGAAATGATCTCTTTAGCTCTGGACCAATCCATATCATTCATCTCCTAATTCCCCAAAACTGGGAACCCTACTTCCAAAACTCGTACCATTTCTTATCCTTACTCGCTGCAATCATTTTCTTAACTTCCTGGACTTCTCTGATCGTTTGCATGAGCATTTCATCGCGGCCCCGGTTCTTCACCATGTCATCGCTAGTATTTGTCGCTATAAGCATTTGGGATTACCGTATCGTTTGTATAGCGTTCAATAACTCCAACTCTCTTTGTGCGAATCTCTGGTCTTGTTCGACTAAACGTTTGTTTAATCCCTGTAGCAATTCATTCTGTTTTTCAATGACTTCTTTTTGATCCTGAATCATCCTCCGTAGCGTTGTAGCGTTGAAATCAGGTTCTTCATAGCGCTCAACTTCATGTCACTCTAATGGCAATACTTCAACACCTTGATACCATGATACTATTTGCTTTGTGGCATTTTCTAGTGTCATGTCTGTATCGTTCTTTAGGTTTATAACCTTACGAAACACCATTACATCACTTTCTCTATAGTTCCTGTGCCCACGTTCATTCTTTATGAAAATATAACCCTCTTTTTCTAGTACATCAGCATAATTACATAATGTGCTAGATTGGATACCTAATTGTTCTGCCACTTCACTAGGACTATATAACGTTTTCATAGCGTTTTACCTCAAAAATATATTCGCTATAGCAATGATATAGCCTTTTTCCTAATAATTCACGCATCACTTCTTTCAAACTCTTAACTTCTATACTCTTTATTTACATATGTAATGCATATTTCCTATTACCCCTCCAAAAAAAACATATATAAATTTCAATTAACTAAAAAAATTAAAATATAAATACATTTATTTATGCACTCCATACGTCTGCCTATTACTGAGACAAGAACACATGAATATATAAAATAAAAGAATAGAAAAAATAAATTAAAAATAGGAGTGACATTTCAATGTATCAAAACCCTTATGGATATCAAAATCCTTATAGATCCCCAGACTCATATGAATATCAAAACCCTTATGGATACCAAAATTCTTATAGATCCCCAGACTCATATGAATATCAAAACCCTTATGGATACCAAAATCCTTATAGATCCCCAGACTCATATGAATATCAAAACCCTTATGGATACCAAAATCCTTATAGATCCCCAGGCTCATATGAATATCCTTATAATTATGATAATAGAGCATTTGCAGATAAGATTGGGAAATATCATACACTTACAAAACCATTATCATTATCAGAATACAATTACACAATTCCAGCTAATACACGGATTTTTATCCATAATGTAATGATTACCAGCACAGGACAAGAGTTAGTTACAATTGTAGCACCAATACAAAAAGGAGGTAATTTGGTAAATGAAACAGTTAAAAATATTCCAGCAACACAGCTTTAAAAACTTAATAACAAGATATATATTTGCTTTAAGGACGTGAAAAATAAATGAGTTATTATAATCTATATACAAGACAATCTAATGGAACCTTAATGGTATATGTATTTGAAGGAAACAAAGCTAAACCTATTATTGGAGCTACAGTAACAATAACAGGAAACAATCAAAATATAACACTTCAAACAAATGAATCAGGTCAAACAAAGAAAATTACATTACCGGCCGAAGAACCTTACACCACATATTCTGTAACAATTTTAGCTAATGGATATAATTCTAATAAACCTTTAAATATAAGTGGTGTTCAAGTTAGACCTCATGGAAATTCTATACAAGAAGTACAAATGATCAGTAATAGACAAACAAATAATTATCGTCCTCAAGAAGAACAAAAAGTCCCTCCACATAAATTAACTCAACCTGATCCTATAAAACCTGAAATAGATCCATTATCCATTCCAGATCCAAAACAACCACAACAACTACGCCCTGAAAATGGTCCTATAGGTGTTTTAATACCAGAATATATCATAGTTCATTGTGGAGCACCCAATGATAGATCTAAACCTAACTATAAAGTCAAATTTACAGATTATATTACAAAAGTAGCTTGTGCAGAAATTTTTGCTCATTGGCATAAAGAAGCATTAATAGCTAATATTCTCTGTATCACTTCTTATACATTAAATAAAGTATTTACTCAAACATATGAAGGATTTGATATTACATGTTTAATTGACTTTGATCACAAATATGATCCTTTACAAACTATTGACCAAAGAATAGTAGAAGTAGTAGATACTATATTTAATCAATACATTAAACATCCAGATCCCCTAAAATCCCAACCATTTTTAACTGAATATCGTGCTCATTATGACAGACGAACCCCTTGTAAACTTGGTCAATATAAAAGTGAAGAACTTGCAAAAAAAGGAATAAATCATCAAGAAATCCTAAACTATTTTTATGATTTATGTTATGGAACAATAAATATTAAACCAGCTGCAGGCGTAATTTTCCAGGGGCGTCCTACTCAACCACCAGAAAAAATTTTAAAAGAAGAAACATCAGGACATGATGTTCATCAAATTCAGGTTTTATTGAATGAAATCTCTAAAAAATACAATAAAATCCCTAAAGTTCAAGTAAACGGAAAATTCGGAGATACAACAACAAAAGCTGTTAAAACCTTTCAAGAAATATTCACAATACCCCAAGATGGGATTGTAGATTTTCGAACATGGTATAAAATAACAAACATTTATTACTCTATATTAGAACTTAAACAATGAATTATCTAAATTTAAAACTATCAAAAAAGCCACTAAGAAATTTAATTTTCTCAATGGCTTTTTTTACAATATATAATAAACCTTGTTATTTTTAGAATTAAACTGTCATATATATCAATTATTCAAATAATTTTTTGGAAAATATTATAAATAAAGAAAGGAGTTATACATGGAAAATTGGGCATATGGAGTTTTGTTTAATAATTCCGAAGAATTTACCAGATGGCTTCAAAGTATAAAAATTAAAGCTAAACTTTCCAAAATACATATTCATCATACTTACAAACCTAATCATAGCCATTTTAATGGAAATAATCATCACCCACTACAAGATGAAATGAAAAGATTTCATAAAGAAGAAAAAAATTATTCTGATATTGCTCAACACATTACTATTTTTCCTGATGGTAAAATAATGACAGGCCGCAATATAAATAAAACACCTGCCTCTGCCAAAGGTTGTAATGGGAATGATAAGGAACATCCATTTATGATAGAAATGGTAGGGAATTTTGATATAGGCTTTGACGAATTAAAAGATAAACAACTAGAAAGTGCAATAAAAATCACACGTTATTTTCATCAAAAAGGTGCAGAGATTGTTTTTCATAGAGAATGTTTAATCAATGGTTTACCACCTAAAAGCTGCCCTGGAACTGGCGTAGATAAAAACTGGTTTGTTCATTTGGTTGAATCAAGATACTTATAAATATATTAGTTTAATAACAAAAGCTAACTAACCTCTAAAAAATACCTAAATTAAAGTTTGTTTCCCAATTCTCTTTTGAAATTAACTAAAATAAAACACTATAATTCAACTATTTTTTTACACAAAATTTTATACATATTTTTGTACTAATACAGAACATTTTTAAATCTAAAAACCCCTGATATATCTACCATGTATAAGATTATGCATAACATAATAAAAAAAGAAAACGAAAATTATGTAAACACAAAAGTCCTCTGGTTAAACAATCCGGAGGACTTTTAATAGTTTTCTAAGTTATCTTCCAAATACACTCAATCCTAAATAAATCAAACTATAACTAATTAAAGCACTTGCAAGCATCAAACCTATTTTTAATAACTTGTCTTTTATATTAGGCTTTACTTCACTTACAGGTTTTCCCTCTATAAAATCAACTATTTGACGATAAGTTTTTAAATTATGCTCTTTTTTTATGTTTTCAACTTGCTGTAATGAAAACATAAATAAAATCGTAAGTACAACAGGTATTATAAGACCATAATAACCAAAAAAGTAAAATACAGGTGCAATAGAAATAGGGAGTAAAATCATTAATGCTAACATGATGTAACTCCACTTAAAGAAAGTTGATTTTTGAAGTTCTTCTTTCATGATCTTTACATCTCCTTTAACTAAATCATCCAGGGAGACATTAAAGAGAATACTCATCATTAGTAAATTATGAATATCTGGATAGTTCCTTTCATTTTCCCAGTTAGAAATAGATTGTCTGGAAACATGAATTTTTTCTGCTAACTTCTCTTGGGACATATTATCCCGTTTACGAAAATATTGTATTTGTCTACCAATGTTCATTTATACATCTCCCTTAAGTTTGAGGTTAAGTTAAAGGCTAATTAAAGACTACCAAATTTCTTTATAATAACGTGATTCTAAGGTGTAAAAATGTTTTATCATGCTACTCTCCCCTATTTTTGGTTGAGAAGCTTAGCTAACAATTGTTGCAGATTCGCCTTTTCCAATCTAACCCAAAGAGCCAATGCAGTTCAACTGTTTTATAATCGGTACGACTTTATTTCAAATCTACATTAATGCAAATGACCCTAATAAACGAACAAAAAGAAAAAAACTATTTTCAAAGAAGATTAATCTAAACAGTGCGACCTTATATAAACAGTTCAACTCTGTTTTAAACCAGCATTACCAAGCTAAAAAAACGAGATTCGCCTTATAACAAAAAAGCAACAACAAGATAATATTTTACTTCTGCAAAAAATACTACATCAAAAGGTACACCTTTAGATATAGTATATTCATTGCAGCTTAAACTACTTCAAAAGGTATCAAAATATACTTAAGACATACTTCATAAGTACACACACTTTTTGAGATGTTTTTGTTGAATGATTTTATGCTTATTGGAGGAGGATAGTGTCCCTATCAGTTGGATACACCACAGAAAATCCCCTTGTAGTGCTGTTTATTGTTTTTAATATTTAATCTGGTACATGAAATTTTATAATTAATTTATTCCTTTGTTTTTCTTTTAAAATTCTGATAGCATTCTATATAAATTTTATGGTATTATATAGATAGAAAATTTGTTTCCATTGTTTATACTCTATTGTACGTAGCGTGAAGGACAAACCTTACGCCCAGTTAACTCGGGCGAGGTTTGTCCTTTTTTTACTTTAAGGAGGAATTTACTATGAAAAAAGTCTACAAAATTGGAGCAATTGTTACTACTTTATGTGTTGCTTGTATTGCGATCTTTACTTTAACTAAGAATGAATCAGTCAATACAGAAACTATAACACCAGAAAAAACAATTGTATCTGCTGCAAATGTAAAAGAAGCACCTGAAAATATAAAAGATATTTCAAAAGAAGAATTAAAGGAAAAAATACAATCCCATGAAGAATTCATTGCGTATTACTATCAACCAACCTGTCATTTTTGTAAAAAAGCTGCACCGGATATCAATAGTATGTCGAAAAAGCATGATAGAACCATCTATCGTATTGATATCTCTACACCAGAAAATCAAATTGCCTTTCAAGAGTTCGACATTCCAGGTACTCCAGTTGTTGTCGCTTATAACAGAGGTGAAGAAGTTGAACGTCTAGAAGGAGCCGTTTCAGCTGCTACATATGATGGATTCTTTACAAGACGTAATTCGAGCGCTAGCTAGTATAGTGCTCTTTTTTCTTTGTAAGAAAGGAGGATTAACATGCAACAAAACGCCCGTATTCATTCTTTAGACATAACAAGAGGTATGGCCATAATATGTATCCTATTTGCGAATCTACCCACTATGACGGGACTAGATCCCTTTAATCAAGCGGGTTACTCCGGTATAGATAAAGTAATTCGCTTTTTAGTAGATTTATTTATTCAATCAAAGTTCTATACTATTTTCGCATTCTTATTTGGAGTAGGATTTTACATCTTTATGAAAAATACAGAAGCAAAAAGATATCCCATGTATAGGCTATTTATACGGAGACTGTGGATCTTACTAGTCTTCGGTTTAATCCACTTCTCCTTTCTATGGTATGGAGATATTCTACATGCGTATGCTATAGCTGGATTTATTCTATTGTTCTTTTATAAGCGATCTACTAAGCTTATTTTTATAACTGGTTGTAGTTTCCTAATGGTTAGTTATGTATTACATATTATTGTATTTTTTCGAGCAAGTTCTTCTATTCCTGAAGTACCAAATTACTATCAATATATGTTTACGGGCAACACTACCAATCACACAGTAAATCTATTTACACATTATTCCCATCAAGTAAAAGCACGTCTTTTCTTTCTAATAACCCAGGAATTCCAGCAACTACTAATAGGAATTCCGGAATATATAGGCTTATTTTTAATAGGGTTATGGGCTGGTAAGAAAGATATTTTTAAAAGGGTACCAGAATTAATACAGCAAATTAGATTTTTACAGTGGAGTTCGTTATGTATGTCATGTCTTCTCTCTTATCCTATTATCTACTACTTTATAAAAACGAATGTCTATTCCTCTCAGGATATACAACTATGGATTCTATTTGGAGGGAAAACGCTATCTATATTCTATATTTGTACCCTACTTAGAGTTTGTGAGAATAAAAAATATATAGAGTGGCTGCAGCCCTTTATGAACGTAGGTAAATATGCTTTAACGAATTACATTAGCCAAAGTATACTAACTCTTGTCATTCTTTCGTTGTACTTTAAAGATGTCTCACACGTATATTACTGGCAACTATGTATCTTCGGGTTTTTAATTATATTTGTACAAATACTATTCAGCAAAATTTGGAGTAAATATTTCCGCTATGGTCCTATTGAGTGGTTATGGAGAAAAGGAGTTTACAAGAAATAGACAATTTTTCACCAGTACATGCAATTAACTGAAAAAAGTGATAAAACATTATATGAAAGATTAAAGATATATTTGTGGTTGTAAAATAATGTTATTAAAATTAAAATGGTTCAAGTCGCAGGAAGGCACCTTTGGGTGTCTTTTTTTTATGCATAAAAAAGCCTCATCTTCCCATAGGGGGGGCCGCCACATGCCCATCAAACTAAGAAAAGCAAACACCCCAAAACGAGAAAATTGACATCTTCAAATGAAAATGTACAATTTTTTTGTTATAAAGTAACATAAAGTTTCGTTCTGGGGACACTATTAAATTTTTAAGTTGATGTGGAGATGTCTATGCTTAAATTTTAGCACTATAATTGATAAACACTGTAGAATTTGTGGTAGTTATCTCGGTATACTCATTCTCAAATATGTATACTTTTTTATCTTCACAATGAATAAAAGCTACAATTTCTTTCCCACTGCATGCTTCAGAATATGTTCCATCTACTATTATTTTTTCAAAAGAAGAAAATGGAGAACTTGCTACTCGATATTCGAGCTGCTTTATTAGTCGTTTTTCTTCAGATACATGAATGATTTTCGGATCATCATCGGGTAAATACTCTAATCCGATTTTGTTCGGCGTAACGAGAATTAATAGGTGTAATGGTTCAATTTCGTTATTTATGTAACCATGTATATGATTTTTCCATCCAAATACAATTTCTCCTTTAGATGCCCGTATTGTTTTCTTATTAGAAACGTAATAGTCTAAATGACCTGACAATACAACGGCACAGTCTTCTCCAAACGGATGACTATGAGGTGGTATACCTTCCTTTGATTGAAAAATAACTTCATACACCCAATACTTTTCATCTTCTGTTTTATAAATAAGGTCATTCTTTGATTGATTAATAACCGTTTTAGATAAATCGAAAACTTTCATATTAATCCTCCCAGTTAACCTTTATATAGCCTTTATCATTTGTATTCAATATCTGTTTTGAAATAAAATGGATATTCAATGACTATCCCCTTCATGACCTTCTCTCTATTGGGACCTGTTTCTTGAACCCACTTTGAGGTTTTATATGGCGAATTCGACTAGTGTAATCATTGTAATACACCTGTAAGTTCAATATATCTAATTACTATTTTATCAAAAGAAACAACAAGACAAATCAATCATAAGGATGAACTTCAAATAAAAACCTACTACTTTTGTAGTAGAAGTCCTACGTAAGCACCATCAAACTAAAAAAAATTGTATCCATATAATTAAAAAATGCTACTCTTTTGTAGAAATATACAGAAAGGATGGCGTTTTGATATGGAATTATCGACTTCTGATAAACTAAAATTGTTTTCTGAAGAGTTGCAACGATATATGTCACCACATGTTTTGGAGCAATCAGCTAGAAAGATAGGATTTGTGAAACGAAAAAGTAAATATCGTGCACAAGATTTAGTAGCTCTTTGTATTTGGTTAAGTGAAAACATAGCAAATACTTCATTGACACAACTATGTAGTCGATTAGAAGCTAACACAGTTATTTCTATGAGTCCAGAAGGACTCAATCAACGTTTTAATTCCCAGGCTGTACAATTTCTACAGCAACTCTTAGCACATTTACTTCACCAACATTTTAACGAAAATATACGCTAAGCAAAATTCAACATGAAAAAACGTTGATTTTACTACTCTAAGAGAATCATCTAATCTCAAAAACGTATGTATTTGAGACAAGTGCGTTCCAATGTAAAAGGTGCTGAAAAGAGCCTAAATAGTGTCTCAAAACTCATCTTTAAATCAAAAACTCAATTCAAATCGTGTTATTGAGTTTTGAGAATCCCTTAGCGTATAAAAAAGTTAAAATGTGCGTGCTACCTCTTAAACCATTTATCATTTTAGCCAAGAAGACTCCTTCCTCAAGGAGCGTGAAGGGGCACAGCCCAGTGAGTAGGTGGGAGATGAATTGGCTTCGAACAAGGGATGGCAGGAAGCCATCTTAATTGTTCGACATACAGAAAGTGTTACTCCACTACCTATCGAATGTACGTTCGGTTTATAATAGTCATATACCGAAATGGAGGTGAATTAAATAATGATTAATAAAGCCTATAAGTTTCGTATCTATCCAAATCAGGCACAAGCAATTCTAATCAACAAAACGATTGGATGTTCTCGCTTTGTATTCAATCATTTCCTATCCTTATGGGATCAAGGGAAAAGGCTTGACCTATGGTACATGCTCTGCCAAACTACCTGCCATGAAGAAAGAGCTTGTTTGGCTAAAAGAAGTGGATAGTATTGCGATGCAGTCGTCTGTTCGCAACCTTGCGGATGCTTATACGCGCTTTTTCAAAAAACAAAACAGCGCACCGCGTTTTAAATCTAAGAAGAACAACGTACAATCTTATACCACAAAACAAACAAATGAAAACATTGCCGTTGTAGGGAACAAAATAAAGTTGCCGAAACTAGGCCTTGTTCGATTTGCCAAAAGTCGTGAAGTAGAGGGACGTATTGTAAATGCTACAGTTAGACGGAACCCTTCTGGTAGATATTTTGTGTCACT
>Ga0268252_1001310_pt1 | contig 14437 bp, 10 predicted proteins | sample AgamicMgSfrz_FD_200244 | JGI IMG/M metagenome (GOLD analysis project Ga0268252, IMG submission 200244) | Agave microbial communities from Guanajuato, Mexico - Mg.Sf.rz (v2) (version 3) | ecosystem: Host-associated > Plants > Phyllosphere > Phylloplane/Leaf | place: Guanajuato, Mexico | collected... | reverse complement strand
GATGAGAGCCTGAGAAAGCAGTGAAGACAAGCTCGCCACCGTATGGATGTCTTTCATGAACCCTCATTCTTGTCAGTTTTTCATACTTTTCTAGAATGCCAGGAATGTTAGTGAAATTCAGCTTCGGGTCTACTCCATGAGAATACATATTCAAAGCCAATGTGACAATGTCGACATTACCTGTTCTTTCGCCATTGCCGAACAATGTGCCTTCCACTCTTTGTGCACCTGCAAGCATTCCAAGCTCAGCATCTGCTACCCCAGTTCCTCTGTCATTATGCGGGTGAAGTGATAGTATTACATTGTCTCGAAAGCTTAAATGTTCACTCATGTACTCGATTTGGCTTGCATACACATGGGGCATGGACATTGAAACAGTTGCAGGCAGGTTGATGATGACTTTGTTTTCAGCTGTTGGCTGCCATATATCCAACACACTGTTGCAAATATTAAGTGCAAATTCGATTTCTGTTCCTGTAAAGCTTTCAGGTGAATACTGGAATTTGAAATTGCCCTCCGTTTCAGCAGCATATTTTTTCAAAAGCTTAGCACCAGTAACGGCAATATCAATGATTTCTTCCTCTGTTTTTTGGAATACTTGTTCACGCTGTGCAACGGAAGTGGAATTATACAGATGCACAACAGCTTTATTAACTCCTTTTAACGATTCAAAGGTCTTCTTAATTATATGTTCTCTAGACTGTGTAAGCACTTGGATTGTGACATCCTCTGGGATTAGGTCTTGTTCGATCAATGTGCGCAAAAAGGCGTATTCTGTATCAGATGCTGCTGGAAAGCCGACCTCTATTTCTTTGAAGCCTACTTCTAATAGTAATTGAAAATATTCCAGTTTTTCTTCTAAGCTCATTGGCACGACAAGAGCCTGGTTTCCATCTCGAAGATCCACACTGCACCATGTTGGAGCTTCCTCAATATACTCCTTCTCTGTCCATTTCAAACTTGTTACTGGAGGGGTAAAATAACCTCTGGAATATTTTTCGATATTTTTCATCACTGCTAACCACCTTTTTGAATTAATTTACTAGAGAAAATCTCTGTAAGAAAATAAAAAAAGCCTGTCGTCTCTATAAGAGACGACAGGCTTTGCCTTCGTGGTACCACTCTTTTTGATCTGCCGAAAAAAAGACAGACCCACTTTACGACTTGATTACGGAAGTCAGCCGTTAAGACTTACATCTCAGCCTTACCACTCCTGGGCGAGTTGGGGGAATTTAGTGACTGTCTTTCACCAACCGACAGCTCTCTAAGCAATAAATATCCCTTAATACTCCCAATCCTAGCGTTTCGTTTTCTTAATTTTCTCCATTTTATAATTAATTTTGAAATCAGTCAACAGAGGATTTTTATTTGTTTTCGGTACTTTTCGAAATTGTCCAGCAATTTGTTATATTTACTGACATATTTTTTCTCTATTGTCAAAGAAGGCATAGTTCGTTTATTATTAAATCTTATATTCAGTATCAGAAAGGATTTTACAAAATGCAAAGACAGCAAGAATTTCGTTCTTATAGCTTAATTATTCTCGGTACTTTTTTGGTAAGTTTGGCATTTAATATTTTTCTATTACCTGCTTCCATCACGGCAGGAGGAGTAGCAGGAATCAGTATTATATTAAACAAGCTGAATGGCTGGAGTCCAGCATTAGTTCAGTGGGGAATTAATATCCCTACATTTATAATTGGATATTTCTTGCTAGGCAAAGATTTCAGCATACGGACTTTTGTAGGGACAATGCTGCTGCCTACTTTTATATGGCTGACTTCAGATTTACCATTCGCTGTAGAAGATCCATTGTTAGCCGCAATTTACGGAGGAATTTTAAGCGGAATCGGGATTGGTCTCGTATTTCGCGGCAAAGGCTCGACAGGGGGAACAACAATCTTCGGTCAGCTTATTAAAAAATATACTGGTTTATCCAGCGGTTATTCCCAATTTCTCATTGACGGCTGTATCGTAATAGTCGCCATGTTCGTTTTTGACTTTGAAAGGGCACTTTATGGAATGATTGCTATGTTCATTATTGGAAAATCTATTGACGTTGTCCAGCTTCGCTCATCCACTTCTAAGCTTGTCTTAATAGTGACGGAAAACGAACAGAAAATCACTGATTTAATCCGCAATGAAATTGACAGAGGGTTCACGAAGGTTTGGTCGGAAGGGGGATACAGCAATCAGAAGAAGGCATTGCTGTTCAGTGTGGTCGAACAATCAGAAGCAGTTTACTTAAAAGAACTAATTCAAAGAAGTGACAATAATTCTTTTGTCATATTCTTGAATGCTTCAGATATTATTGGCAGAGGGTTCTCTATTCCAAGAGATTTTCCTAGAAACTAGGAGCTTAGGGTGTACCAATTCTGGTACGCCCATTTTTGGATTAGTGTTCATTCTAGTTTTTTGAGTTCATAACTTAAATATTAAGATAAAAAAAGTTGGTAGAATAAGTTATAGAAGAATAACAAAGCGGTAGCGAATATGAAAATTCCTGTTAAGGGAAAATAAAGAAGTAAAGCTTATAAAATATAAATTGTGCAATGTATCACAAGGATATTTAAATGTTTATAGCAACATAGTTCTTTCAATATCGAGTTAACAGAGTTATATAATAGGATAAATAAATTAATATTATTGCATCAAAACATTTTTTTGATACATTTAAAAATTGCAAAAAATCTGCCATTGACAGTATGTACGGATAGATTTTATAATCATCGAAGTGAAATTTTAAACAAATAATAGACTATATCATGTTTTAGATATAATTGTTTGAAAATTTTAACAACAATAAAATTAAACTAAATTTGGGAGGATCAACTTTGAGTCAACTTTTACGCAGGAAATCAGTAAATACGATGATTTCACAATCTCAAAATAAATCGCTGAATCGAACGATGGGAGTTATGGATCTCATCTTTTTAGGTGTCGGCTGTGTTATCGGTACAGGTATTTTTGTTGTAACAGGTGTTGTTGCTGCGGAAAGTGCAGGTCCAGCAATTCTTCTATCCTTTGTTCTTGCTGGTATTGCCTGTGCACTTGCAGCTTTCTGTTACGCTGAATTTTCTTCTGCAGTTCCGCTGTCAGGAAGTGTGTATACTTACACTTATGCAACATTAGGAGAGTTTTTTGCCTTTTTAATCGGCTGGGATTTAATGATGGAATATGTACTCGCAATCGCTGCAGTAGCGACAGGATGGTCTGCTTACTTTCAGTCTTTAATAGCAGGCTTTAATATTCTGCTTCCAGCAAGTATTTCATCCGCCCCTGGTTTGGATAAAGGTGGAATTGTCGATCTGCCGGCAATGCTTATCATCTTAGGTATAACTGCATTGGTTTCCAAAGGTGTAAAAGAAAGTATCAAATTCAACAATGTTATGGTTTTCGTTAAGCTTGGAGTAATCTTGTTATTCATTATTGTTGGTGTTTGGTATGTGAAGCCAGATAACTGGACTCCGTTCATGCCATTTGGTTTCGATGGGGTTATTACAGGTGCAGCAACTGTATTTTTTGCTTACATCGGCTTTGATGTTATCGCAACTGCTTCAGAAGAAGTGAAAAACCCAGGCAAAACAATGCCTATCGGTATAATCGGTTCACTTGCAATTTGTACAACGTTATATATTGCAGTTTCCGCTGTTTTAACTGGGATGATTCCATTCACTCAGTTGAATGTTGGAGCACCAGTATCCCTTGCCTTAGAATCAGTTGGACAAAATGCAATCGCAGGTATAATCTCTATCGGTGCGGTATTGGGTATTACTACTGTTATTTTGGCGTTGGTTTATGCACAGGTGCGTCTAAGCTATGCGATGAGCCGTGATGGCCTCCTGCCGAAAATGCTTTCTTCTGTAAACAGTAAGACAAAAACTCCATTTAAAAATACATGGCTTACAGGTATTATTGCAGCATGTATCGCTGGTTTTGTTGATTTGTCTACATTGGCTCATTTAGTAAACATGGGAACATTAGCAGCATTTACGCTTATTTCAATTGCTATTATTGTATTGCGTAAGAAATTCCCTGAATTAAAAGGTTCTTTCCGTGTACCGTTCGTACCAGTATTGCCAATCATCAGTGCACTTCTTTGTATAGGCTTGGCAGTAAGTCTACCAGGAATCACTTGGATTGCCTTTGTTATTTGGCTGGCAATAGGAACGATAATATACTTTGTATTCTCCAGAAAAAACAGTAAGTTGAATAATTAATGTAGAAAGCGGCCATTGGCTGCTTTTTTTTGTGCTGAATAAAAGGAAGCCTACAAGAAATAAAGGGAGTTAAGGAAAAAGGAGGAGTAGAATGGGCAGCTTAATAGAATCACATTGTATTTCCCCTGCTTGATGAAATGAGGCTTACCGCATACTTTTATGCACAAAATTTCAGTTTCAAAATCGTTCCGTACCTAGATTCAAAAGAACCTCATGATTGTCTGTAACGGGATGGGACAGAGGACATCTTGAAAAAAACAAATGGACAAAAAGTCATTTCGAATCGCTAGTTATATGGCTATGATCCATATTTTTTTTTACAAATACTCACGAAGATCTTGAAATAGAATTCAGTAAGGAAAAAGTGAAAATAGTGCTTAAGCTGGAATGGGAATGGACTGACTATGGGAATAAGGAGTTTTGATAGAAGATATTGATGACAGATGGATTGTTTTTGGAATAAAAAACAAGTAAACGACAGCTGCTAATACTTGCAGCTGCCGTGTAATGTAAGATGATGCTTACCTAAACTTCTTTATATACCAAGCATCCATTGCGGAGTGCTCAGAGCCGGCTAATGGTTTAGATAATAGTTCAAACCCAAACTTTTCGTAAAGAGCGCATGCTGCTTTTAATTGTTGACGAGTTTCTAGGTAGCAATTGTCATAATGTTTGGCAGCAAAGTCAAGAGCTGTTTCCATCAAAAGCTTAGAGTAGCCCTTTCCTTGAGCTTTAGGGCTTAAATACAGCTTCTGTAATTCGCAGGTGCTGTTTTCTTTACTGAAAGGAGCAATTCCTACACCGCCGACCACTTCACCATCAAGCACTGCAACCCAATAAGCAGCTGATTCCAAGGAACTATAATACTTTGACAGCTTATCCAAGTATGGATCAAAATAAGCAGTGCCTTTAATGTTTAAACCTACAGACTCAAGTGAATGACGGATAATCGATGCTACAATTTCATTATCTTGTTGTTCTATCTCTCTAACAATCATTTGTATTCCCCTTTGTTGTATAAGATAAGTAAATGTTACCTTATTTTTTTGAAAATACAATTAGTTTTAACTATATTGTTTGGATGTTTTTTATTTGTTTTATCTTCTAGTTTATTTAATGGATTCATGAGTATCGTTTATAAAGAATATGATTGAAGATCATGAGGTTTTCCTTGAATAAGCAAGCAATTTTTTATGAGGCTAGTAACAGGTTTCAGTCAACTAGGAATAAATAACTCATAATAAAACTTATAAAAGGTGGTTTTAAAATGGAGAAAAGAGTTCAATTTGACTTTGAAATCGACTTTACTAATGGAGGTGGATTACAAGGACAGGATTTTCGTCTTGATATTGATGGAGACGACATCACTGATGAGGAATTATCGAAATATATTGTAAGGGATATGAGATTGCTAATGGTTGGAGAAGTTAGGATACTTAATAAAATAATAATTAACGAAAAACATAAACGAAAATCTGTAGATAAGAGGATTGAATAAAAAACACAACAAAAGTGAGCAGGATTGGTAACGTTGGTCAAACAAGCAAGTGTATAAGCTTAAGAGTGAAGCTGTCTTTTAGGCAGCTTTTTCTTTATCTTCTAACATGGTTAAAGTGAGCCCAGTTAAAGATATGGAATAATCCATCAATTCGAGTTATCTTTTATACTGGCTGAATAATAACTTTAGAAAAGTAACGAATGCGTTAGGATATTCTTTAGTAACAAATTAAGCATTTGAGTGAAAAAATCAAATATTTTAATTGTTTGTAGCTTCGATATTGATACATGTGCTTATAGTTCACTCACATGCTGTATGTAGTTTTATCACTTAAAAAGGCCTCTTTATTTCTCCTTGCTCATTACTTTTAATAAAAAATTTTAGTTTGTACTGTACTAGTGTACAAACCATTTTATAGTGAAAAAAGGCAGAGTTTATATAGAATATAAAAATTTGTATAGTGAGCTGATTAAGTAGCCTTTTTTATTTAGTTCCTAATAAAAAAATGTGCTATAAACTAGAAGCATTTATAGAGTAATGCTCAAACAATATACCTAAATCTTTCATAATATATTCGTATAACAAAATATATTCGAAAGGAGAAAACAGATGAGTTTAAGAAATTTAATTACTAACAGTGGCTTCGAAACAGGAAATTTAAATGGTTGGATTTTTCCTGGTAACTCTACTGTTACTAATCAGTTTTCTCATTCAGGGTCATATTCTGCTTTGCTTGAACAAGGAATAGAATCAGCATATATCGGTCAATTTGTCCCTTCTAGCCCAGGGCAAAATCTAGAACTTATTGTATCTTTAGCTAAAAATAGTAACTTACAGTCACCTGCAATGTTAATTCAGGTTTTCTTTTTTGGACAAAATTTAGAACTCTTAGGAACCGGTCTATCCAATTATCTTCCGCCAAGTAGGTTACCCAATGCACAAACTAGTAACTGGCAAGAAATATATTTAACAACAAGTACAGCACCTGTGGGGACATCTCAAGCGTATCTGCTTATAAATTTGATACCGTTAGCTGGTGCTTCTAGTGTATTAGTTGATGATGTGGCATTGTTAAGTGCCACTGGAATAATAGGACCAACTGGCCCAGCAGGTCCGGCGGGCCCAACAGGAGCAACGGGTCCAGCGGGAGCAGTAGGTCCAACAGGGACAACGGGCCCAGCAGGAGCAGTAGGTCCAACGGGAGCAACCGGCCCAGCGGGAGTAGCAGGTCCAACAGGAGCGACCGGCCCAGCAGGAGCAACCGGCCCAGCGGGAGTAGCGGGTCCAACAGGAGCAGTAGGCCCAACGGGAGCAACCGGTCCAGCAGGAGTAGCGGGTCCAACGGGAGCAACCGGTCCGGCAGGAGCAGTAGGTCCAACAGGAGCAACGGGACCAACCGGAGCAAGTGGTCCACCATCTGCTGCAGCGTTATTTTTTGATCAGCCTGCTGCAACACTTGCAATCCCTGTAGGAACAGAAACAACAATTAACACAGTAGCTCTGCCTGTAGCTGTAGGTAATGAAATAAAGATAGAAAATACTGAACAGGTAGCTGTAGTTACAGGGGCTAACTGGGAGATTAATTTTAATATAATAATAAGAAGGAATGGAACAATTATAAATCAACTAACATTAAGCCGAACAGGTAACAATGCAGGAACACAAAGGTTTAATATTGCTAACATCTATATTGATGTACCACCTGCAACTACAACAAACACCTATACTGTTAGTATCCTTACGGGAACTTTAACAAGTGTTACTTCTATTACAGCTGAATTAAGGCAATCTAGCATTACTCGCTTTGTATAAGTTTATGGTTAAATCATAACCGGCTGCATATAGGCTTTCCTTTAATTAAAAGGAGAGCCTTATTTATGTCACTAAGAAAGTAGTCTTATAATGAGTAAAGTAAGAAAAATTAGTGGGATGGAAGAGTAAAAGATGGTGTTATTAAAATAGGATAATTGCTTTAGGATTTTAGTACAATACATGCTTTTTGAAATCAGCTGTAGTTATCGACTTAGTTAAAATTACTTAAAAGAACAATTAACATAACCGATATATACATTATCTACACTGAAAGGGGCATAAAATAATTGCATAATACATTACAATCTTTGGTTTATTTAGGACCCATAATGAAAGAAACGATTGGCTCTACTACGGCGATTATGATTACTGATTTACAAAATATCATATACTTTTCACCTTCAACTAGTCTTCCGTTAAATATTAAAATCGGAGATCCTGCTTTTGTACCTGGAAATGAACTTTTGATTCGTTCGTTAAAGGAAGAGAAAAAAGTAGAAGAATATGTACCAAAAGAAAGCCTTGGTGTTCCATTTTTCTCAACTGTAACACCAATTAAAGATCCAGAAACAGGAGTAGTTATCGGCTTATTTTCAATCTCCAAGACACTAGAAATTGAGGAAAAACTGGATCGAGAATTAAGTACTTTAAATGCGATTATTAGCAGACTGCATGAAAAAGTTCAAATGGTCGCAGCTCAATCAGAAGAGTTATCGGCTACAAGTAATGAAATTACTGCTCAGGCCGTTAAAGCTAATGATAATACACAGCAAATCGGAAAATTAGTAACTATCATTGAAGGAATATCTACTCAAACAAATTTATTAGGCTTGAACGCAGCAATTGAAGCTGCTAGATCTGGGGAAGCTGGAAAAGGCTTTGGAGTAGTTGCTTCAGAAATAAGAAAACTTTCTGATCACACTAAACAAGCAGTTGGAACAATCGGCGGATCTTTAGCTGAAATAAAAAATAGCATTGAGAATCTGAAAGTAAGTATAGAGGAAGTAAGTGCCTCATCTGAGGAACAGTCCACTGTAATGGTAGATTTCTTAGAGGAAATGCAAAAATTAGATAAGCAAAGTAACGATGTTTTTGCATATATGAAAGAATTGGTTCAATAAATTTTGAATCGTATTGTTTCTCCTTGGTGCGTTAACCTTATTATTACTGATGCACAAGGACTACAGTAATGGATATAATAACTGGAAACATTCTGAAAGTAACGAGGGTATTAATCCAATTTGGATTAATGCTCTTTTTATATTATGTAAATTGTCTCCTCTGTACTAATGGAGCAGCTTAGATTAAAAGGGAGCTCTTTAACAAATAGATTAAATAGATTTAGGGAGGAGAAATAGTACTATTTAGACAGAATGATCCATGTATTGTTGTTTAGTCTCTCCAAACATAGGTGAAGTGGTTTCTTTGTCACTAGTTTATTATGGTAGGCAGTATCCCTGAAATAAATGAAGAATGAAAGTAGTTTTACGGGCTATAGGTAAATAAGAAGGATTCTAACTCAGGGTTGCAGAAATAGTACCTGCTTTATTTAAATATTCTTTTAAAAATAGGTGATAAAATGCTACCAACAGAAAGTATTCTAACTACTTGGGAGAAATTTAATGATTTTCCGATGGAGACGTTAACCAAACTGTGGATATATAATACTGCAAATGAGAAAAAACAACGAGAAGTGTCTCTCATGCGAGAACATAGACAACAATATGGAGTAACAGGTAACTGTTTTGATCTTGCTATTTGGCTGTTAGATGAATTTGCAAAGGATGGTGTGGAGGCTTATCCGATTGGTCATAGTTTAAATACAGAAAATGCGCATGTAGCTGTAATAGCAATTAGTGAAAATGGAAATCGATTTTTGTGTGATTTAGGCGATCAATGGTTAATTCCGATACTAATAGATTCACAAAGCGATGATTTTGTTAATGAGCAATTGAACGGTTTTTTCCCAGCGGCAAAGGTACAAGTAAAAGATAATGAAAATAACACAGAAATATTTTATTATAGACCGAATGGAAAAATATCTAGACAAATTTATAATACACAGCCAATAAATAAGAATGTTTTTATGAAGGCAGCTGAGTATTCTCAAAACTTAATTAAACCAAGACCCTTATTGGAATGTAGAATACCATACAAAAATGAGATTGCTCATTGGGAATTTAATAATTGGGAGAGTTTTTTAAGCACCAGTGAAGGGTTATTTATGGAACCAAAATTACAAGGATTAGAAGAGATGGTAGAAATAATATTCCAAAAAACTAATTATAATAAGGATCTGTTATATAGTATATTGGAAAAATATAAATCTCTGCAAAGTAATTGAAGTATTACCTTGGAGAAGAAGTATTCACTGAACTACAAATTCTTTAACTCTTTTACTTTACTATCGTATATTACAAGCTCTCTTTATGTTTTATATGAGAGCTTTTTCTTTTTGAGGGTGTCCATAGTTATTTTGTCTACATGCTTGGGATATAGGAGAGTATATCCATTTATTAATATATTGAAATAAACTTATCACCTTCCTATTTGTATTTTATAATCTTATTGAATAAATATAACAAGACTTGACAGAAGAATAAGTAAATGTTAATTTTTAAAACGTAATAATTACGATTTACATACAAGTAGGAGGGGAAAAAATGAAAAGATTAGCTCTTAGCTTATTTAGCATGTTATTAATTAGTGTATTTTTAGTAGCATGTCAAGGCACGAAAAATCAGCAAGTAGATGGAGCAGAGGAAAAAGAATCAGAAGTACATGAAGATACGGCTATTAATAGTGACAATGAGGCTCCAGAGGATATAAAAATCGAAGGAATTGCAGATCACTATCATACTGGAGATAAGATTGAATTAACCGCAGTTTTGGATAATGAAACAGAATTTGATAATTGGCACTGGTATAGTAGAGAAAATGCAAATGACGATTGGAAAGTAGTTAAGGGGCAGGAGACGGAAATATTTACAGATGAAGCAACGGTTAATGGATTAGAAGTTAAGGTGGCTTTATTAAACAATGAAAACAAACAAAGCATCCAATCAGCACCAGTTAAAATTGTCATTGATGATCATCATGGAGATGACGAAGAAAGCAAACAAATATATCAAGGTTACTTTGAGGATAGCCAAGTAAATAACCGTGAATTGTCTGATTGGGAAGGTGACTGGCAATCCGTTTATCCATATCTTTTATCTGGAGATCTAGACGAAGTATTTGAACATAAAGCAGAAAACGGAGAGATGACAAAAGAAGAATATAAAGAATACTACACAGTAGGATATAAAACAGACGTTGACCGCATCCTTATTAAAGATAATTTTGTAACTTTTTTCGAAGGTGAAAAGGAATATTCAGGAGAATATGAATCAGATGGATACGAAATTCTAACTTACGAAAAAGGAAACAGAGGAGTGCGATTTATTTTTAAGTTAGTAGATGGCACAGAGAATATGCCTAAATACATTCAATTTAGTGACCATAATATTTTTCCAGTTGATTCCTATCATTACCACTTATACTGGGGAGATGACCGGGAGAAACTGTTAGAGGAAGTCACAAATTGGCCAACATATTATCCTTCCAATCTAGATGCAGATGGCCTAGTACGTGATATGTTAGCACATTAATAGTTATTGATTTAATCCTAAAAAATTACAGATGTACTACTGTCTCAAACTTAGAATAAAAAGATTACTAGATTACAAATCGTAATTATTACGCTTTATTTAGATGTTTTTGGAGGATGTAAACACATATGGAAAAAAGTTTGTTAGTTTTCATTTTAATGATGTCCACGATTCTATTTGGCTGTCAAAATTCGGAAGTAAACAGCACAAATGAAAAGCTTTCTGTTGTAACATCATTTTACCCAATGTATGAATTTGCTCGGCAGGTGGCAGGGGATCGAGCGGATGTAACTTTAATGTTATCTGATGGAGAAGATCCCCATCATTATGAGCCAAGTGCTAAAGATGTCGCCCGTGTCAATAAAGCAGACGTGTTTGTATATAGCAGTGAAGAAATGGAATATTGGGTAGGCAGCTTATTGAAATCGATTGAGAGTGATAAATTAGTTATAGCCCGTGCAGCAGATGGTCTTGAATCAGAACATAAAGAAGATGAAAATGAGGCAAATCATGAAGTCGCTGACAAGGTGAAAATTCACGGTGCTGCGGATCATTATCATACTGGTGACAGGATTAAATTAACAGCGGAATTAGATGAAGATTCAGAGTATGAACATTGGCACTGGTACACGAGAGAAAGTGCTGACAAGGAATGGGTAGCAGTTCCGAATCAAGGTGGAACTGAATTCGATTATGAAGCTTCAGGGAAAAGTTTTGAAGTTCGAGCAGTATTGTTTGATGATGCTCATAAGGAATTTGCCCAGTCTCAACCAGTAGAAATTATCATTAATGACCATGGACACACACATGAAGATGGTGAGGAAACTGTTCAACAGCATAACCATGAAAGTGAAGATGGTGCTCAACCAGTAGAGATTATTGGATTAGCAGATCACTATCATACAGGAGATGTTGTTACACTCGTTGCAGAGCTGAAAGAGGAGACTGAATATGAGCATTGGCATTGGTATACCCGTGGAAGTCATGATGAGGAATGGGAAGCTGTATCTGGTCAAGGAACCGACCATTTAGAGTACAAAACAACTGGTGAAAGCTTTGAAGTAAAAGCAGTACTTTTTGATGATGCTCATCATACGTATGCAGAATCAGAGCCAGTAACTGTTTCAATCGATGACCATGAAAGTCTCGATCCACATATCTGGTTAGACCCAGTATTGGCGCAAGAACAAGTGAAAATAATTCGTGACGCACTCATTAAAGCAGATCCAGATGGAACAGCTATCTATGAAAAAAATGCAGCAACTTTTAATGAAGAACTTCAAGAAGTGCATGAAGAATACCAATCCGCTCTGGAAAAAGCAGAGAATCGGGTCTTTGTCGTTCAACACCAGGCATTTGGATACATTGCAGAGCGATACAATTTAAAGCAGATTGCTATTGGCGGTCTATCTACAGAAGTGGAACCGAGTGCAGCACGTATTGCAGAGATTGGAAACTTAGTGAAAGAATATGATGTACCGGTTATCTATTATCAACAAGGTGCCAACTCAGCAATTGCAGAAACAGTAGCAGCTGAAACAGGAACAGAGACAGCTAGTTTGTATGATTTAGAGGTATTATCTAAAGAATTACAAGCTGAAAATTTAGGATATGTAGCTGCGATGCGTGAAAACTTGAAAGCTTTACAGATAAGTATCCAATAACAGGAGTTATTCAACTTAACAATACGGTGTAGATTTAAAGGATAAAGGATTACTTATTGGCTCAATTTACTCGGTCTTCTAGGAAATCCAGAAGTCACCACAAAAGTAGTGATTTTTAGCTAGTGATAATTCGGATTAAATAACAGGTAAACGCCTAATCCCTTGTATATAAGGGATTAGGCGTTTATTTATTAAACAGTAGTAACATATTTCTTTCGTGTTGATAAACAAGATACATTGTAATTTTGAGAAACAATGAGTATATCAGGGATAAGAATTAATATTTAATGAGTGAGTTGAATAAAGACTGCAACATTTGAATAATAAAATACAAGGTGATAATTAACTAGTAGGGAGGGATGTACTTGAGGATATTGGTGACTGGTTCTACAGGACAACTAGGTTCAGCTTTGTTAAACCAACTGAAGGACTCTGATAATATAGTTAAAATTACTTCGAGAAGAAAACCTGAAGGAATAAGGAATTTCGAATGGGTTTATAGTGATTTGTTGTCTGGTGAAGGTTTAGAAGAAGCCGTAAGAGACGTAGATATAGTAATACACGCAGCAACAAGTCCAATTAGAAATTCTAAAAACATTGAAATCACTGGGTTAGGGTATTTTTTAAGCAAGTTGCAGCACATAAAACATTTTATTTATCCATCAATTGTAGGCATAGAGGATATACCATGGAATTATTATAAACTTAAATATGAAGCAGAAGAATTAATAAGGAATAGTTCCATTCCTTTTACAATTGCCCGTGCAACTCAGTTTCACGGGTTTATTGAAGATTTACTTTTATCCAAACCTTTCTTAAAAAGGTATGTCATACCAGGTAATATTAAAATTCAAAGCGTGGAAGTAAATGATTTCGCTAAATATTTAATTGATTTAAGTAATATGGGACCTCAAGGGAGAACCGAGGACTTTGGTGGACCAGAAATTATGACATTAAAAGAAATGGCGGAGCTAAAAATAAAAATAAATCATGAAACAAATAAAGTTTTAAGTATTCCTTTACCAGGAAAACTATACAAGGCTTTCTTAAATGGCAAAAATACAACTGTTAATAATAAATTGGGAGAAATTACATTTTTGCAATATCTAAGTAATCAGAGAAATCGGAGGGATTAAATAAAGTGTTGCTGAGGCAACAATAGTATTATATAAGCAACATTGTATGGAATGTATACCTATTATCTTGAGTTTTGTTTTATGATTCAGTTGCACATAATCGGCAACTGTTTTTTTTTTACAAAAGGAGGCAATTCCATCACTATCTGACAAACGGGAAGGTTTATTGTAATCCTATTAATTCCATTTTGGAATTAATTTTATGTTTTTTCTTTATAAGAGCGCTCAATATAAATTGATAAAATAAACTTAGTATAAATTGCCATAAATTGTTGGAAGGGGAAGTTATATGGATACAAAGATTGCTCGTAACCGGGCTGAGTTATCAGGGAAGTTAACAAACGTATTGGATTCTAGAACGTTAGCAAACTCTCACCAAAGGCTTGCGGAAATACTAACGGAAGGAATGACAATCCTCGATGTGGGTTGTGGCACAGGGGCAATAACACGAGGAATA
>Ga0268252_1001299_pt1 | contig 14511 bp, 14 predicted proteins | sample AgamicMgSfrz_FD_200244 | JGI IMG/M metagenome (GOLD analysis project Ga0268252, IMG submission 200244) | Agave microbial communities from Guanajuato, Mexico - Mg.Sf.rz (v2) (version 3) | ecosystem: Host-associated > Plants > Phyllosphere > Phylloplane/Leaf | place: Guanajuato, Mexico | collected... | reverse complement strand
TTTTATAGATTAATATACAGGAGAGATTAAAGAATTATATTTTTTATTTTAAAATCCATTTTGCCAATAACCCGTTTTTGCTAAATGGAGAGACTTTCTCTTTCAAGAAATACACAGATGTAATCAACTAAATATTAAATTATTTATTGAATATTAAACATTTCATTATTTACACTTAACCCAGGAAAATATGAACTTTTACTTCTTATCCTATACGAATCGATCTTCTACTTCCCTTTTAAGAAGTTTATTTATTTATGATAACTAAACAGAAAATTCACAAGTATTTAACGTTAATATATTTTTAACAATATAAATCTAATGAAAAATACAAAATAAACGTATCTTATATAAAGGAGTAAATGAATAAACGACCTTATAAAAATGATAGTTTTAGTATTTACTCTATATGACGACAAATACATCCTTTTTCTACAACATGTATAAATGATAAAACTTTTTTTAATAAAAGGTGTTTTAATTTATTTAACTATACGAAAGAAAATAAAATTAAATATAGTTAGATTTGTACAAATCTAACTATATTACATAGTAAAAGTATATAAAATAACTTATAAATAGGTTCATTACTTTTTATACTATGTTGTGCTTTTGAATTACTTTTAACAAATGTTAGTTAAAAAGGCTTTGTTTTATGAGTTATAGAAAGTCATATCAGGGAGGAAGATTTATATGGTTAGGCTAAACAGAGTTAAGATTGTCTTATACAGTAATACGTAATGATTTGTTTGCTCTAAAAATGAACCCGTGCTAGTTGATAATTGATTATCTCCTAACCCTTCCAAATTAACTATTATTATACTATAATTTATAGTACGGTACTTTTATTTAAATTAAGATATGAATTAGCTTCGCTTTCAGCTTTTGGATTGATTCAGGATAAAGAAAAGTAGCTACTGTGTATACGGACAAAAGCTTTTTAAGTCTTTTGAATTGCTAACTTTAAATATAACATCACACGTTAACATGGAATTGGTAAAAGGTATTGAACTTATAGAAATTTATTAAATAAATATAATTAAAAGCATGGGTACCGATTGAAAATCTTTTTATAACGCATAAACTATGATTTTTTAATTCCGTTCCTGTTTAGTTAAAGGGAGGATCCTAATGAAAAAATACAGAATGGTCATTATCTTTTTATTCATCATTTTTTCCGTATCATTAGCTGTCAAACTGATTTTTACTGATAAACAAAGGATCTCAGATGAATTTGCTAATCAGCTTTATAATTATCCTATTCCTCCACAAACGGAAATTATTAAAAAAGGAAAAAATAATGGTAAATTTGCAGGAGAATTTGGTAATGGCGATTATTGGAATACTTTTTCTTACATGACTTTATCATCTCAATTAAGTCAAGAAGAAATATTAGATTATTATAGAAATGCAGACTTATTTATTTCTCCAGGAAGTAATAAAAAAACAATACCTATTGAGATTTATTTTAAAGGACATTTAGTAAAAGAAAAGCACGTTCAAAAATACTATTACACATTGAATCATGGTTTTCGAGGCCTTGTAACGAGATATATTGATGATAGTGGTCAAATTAAAGAAGAATATAAAGTTGAAAAGGGTCCGAAAGATAGGATAGAGTATATTATTCAGATACATGGACAATTCAACTATTTTCCTAAAATAAGTTAATAGAAGCTAGAAATAATTAAACTAGCTTCTATTAACTTACGATTACCTAACTGTTGCGGCTAAGGTTATTATAATGCTCAAAGATTTCATAGATTCCATAATTTCTTTCACCATATTCTTTGGCGGCATCACCTGTTCCATTGTAACGTGCCAACACTTTTTTTACTTCAGTTGGAGTGTAATTTAAATACTTTTCATGCAACCCAATGTCTTGAATGCCCCAAAGTAATACTAGTGCACAAGCTGCAACATTATATTGAGTATCATTATGGAGTTTTTGCCAAACTTCCCAAATGTCTTTTCTATCCTCTTTATTGTATATTTTCCCAGTAGATAGTCCTTTATTTATTGCCCAATTATTTGCGTTAATTGCTACCCAACTGAATATTTGGCAATAACCTGTACTAGAGTCTTCAGCCATTAGAGCAGGTGGAATTGGGGCAGGTGTCACGGCCTTTTGGGCAGGAGATAGATTTTCCCAAGCTTCTAATTGATTAAGGTAGTTATGAGTTGCTGTAACTATAGAATCTTGAGCAATATCGTCGACACCTTCTAAAGAAGCTTCCCATCCCATTGCAGTTTGAATCAAGGCTTTTCGCATTTTGTACTTTTGACTTAATTCCGTGATAAATTCGTCATTATTGAGGACAATTTCAATAGCTTTATGGGGGATTCTAATAGATTTTGTCTTTTGGCCTTGAGACATAACACTATTAATATAATCAGCTACTTCATTTTGAACAATATCCTTATATTTATTGTCTAAAGGAACGTCCAGTACATCGGAAGAAGGCTTAACTGACTTAACACCAGGATCTTTTCCTGATTTAATGTTATTATCAATAACAATATGACCACTTCCCGATCCTACACTAACAGTTGAAATTTGATCAAATGCCCAGTTTTTAGGTAGTGGGTAACCTAAATTCCCACTGAAACCTGTAGACATACCACTTACAAAGCTATTCGAAGCATATCCTTTTTCTGAAACTTGAATGCATACATTTCTCGCTCCATAAATACCAACATTATATTTTTTTCCATAGAAATCAAATAGATCATGGATTGCTTTGAAATGAGGAAGGATGTTATTAGTAATGTCCTCTCCATAGGCATCATAGTCTACAGCAAAATAAATAGTTGTACCTGAATTAAATCCATGCTTCTGGGCTGCTAAGTATGCTGATTGTGCATCTTTTCTTCCTTGAGCTGAATTAAAATAAGAACTTTCTCCACCGTTTGTTTGATAAATAGGAAATACAGTCAGTCCTGAATTAAAAATTGTCTGCAGCTCTCCTGGCTGAATCATTTTATTTAAGGTTCCGGACTGAGCATTGGTTAAATAACGGCCCACAGTTTCATATCCAGCATTTCTGAGAGCTAATGCTCTATCTGGAGTAATTTCAGTAATACAATCACAAGCTTTTCCTTTACGATTAGGATCTCCAGTACTAACTAAAGCCGAAAGCCAAGTTTGTTTTCCAGCAATTCCATCAGATCCAAGAAGAGTGAATTTTTGAAATTCAACAACTTTACTTTTTACAAGAGAATTAAAAGAACCTGAAAAAGGGCTCGAATCATATCCATTGAAGTACAAAGCATATTGGAATAGTGTTACAAAACTTCCAGACATACCTTCTTTTAAGGTCGGGAGTCCTTCTCTGGTAGCAGGACCAACTGATCCTGTTTGTTCAGAGGCTGGAATTTTCATTTCTGTTTGCAATCCATAAATTAATGCCTTATTCGTTCCTCTTTGATAATGACCATCACAAGGTTGTACACCAGATGTTTTATAGTATTTATTATTAAGATCTTGTTGAATCTGCCTTGTTTTTTTATCACCGCCGAGGGTAAGTACAAAAGCATCCATGGTTAAAAAGGCTTTAAAGATATAAGTATACACTTTTCCATCACGAACAGGTAAACCTGCGTCATTTTGTAATTTAATGACTGCATCACGTGTTCCTTCTCCAAATGTACCCGTAAAGCTACCTGGATTATACCCTTTACAATACATTGCTCCTTGAAGAATTTTAACAATATTTTTTCCTTTTTTATCTGTAGGAGTGTTTCCTAATGACATCTCTCCCCACTGTTTATATGCAGATGCCGTTCCATCCCCAAAATTGTCCACAGGTTGGGAAATTCCTAGTTCAATTTGTAAAGCTCTTGTTAATGCATACATTGTTGACCATCCAGTGAGTCCATTCGTAGGTGCTAATTCAAAACCATTTCTATCTTCATAAGTGGTATTTACCCATTCCTGTACTTTTAGTACCATTTCATCCATGTATATAACCCCATTTCTTAATATTGTAATAGATTATAAAAATCATTTAACAGTACATGTTAAGTTAAACTCGGAATACCATTCCTCCTCAAAAAATTTATTACATGATACTTATATCTGTTGAACAGACAATGTAAATGAAAATACCGTATTTTTTTATAAAAAAGAAAATATGAAGCTATGAAAAAGCCGAGACAGAATCAAAAATTGTAATAAAAAAAGACGCTATTGAGTCTAAGGATGGAAGCATTCAGATCTATGAATATGAACAAAAAACTTGCAGGAAAAACTCTAAAAATTGAATACAAAGCAACAAAATTTAGTCATAAAATGAGAAAACACATGTTCACAGTAGGTCAACATGTGTTTTTTTGAGGTTCACAGTAGGTTCACGTCATTGTTTTTTGTGTTCACAGTAGGTCAACATGGAATGATTTAGGTCAACAGTAGGTCGACATTCAACAGGGTTTCCTGTACCCACGGTTTTGCTAGGCTCTGCCTAGCCCCACACCTATGTTGGGGGCAAAAACCTCTTATGCTCTTCTCTCTTTTGTAGTGGCGAACCACAAGTTACCGGAAAGGAACCAATGTCATGGATATATTTTTATAAAATATCTATCCGATTACCGTAAAAAAAAGATAAAATCCCAAAAGAAAAGAACATTTCTTCCGAAGAATTTTTAAAAGTCTGCTTAAAAAGAAGGGGGCACTGAGAGAGATAATAGATTATGAAAAAGGGAAAAAAGAGAAATCATAAAATGGACTAACGAAATTTTCCACACAGAATAATGGAGCACATTCTATAAAAAAATGCAGCATAAAAAATGAGACGTGTAAAATAGCAAAAGTTTGAAGGGAAAATAAAGAGGCAACAAGCAAAGCAGCGAATTACGACTTAATCATTACTAACAAGTACTACAACAAGCTTATTTATTTTCGATATGAGTAAAAGAAACAAGTGACTTAAAAAAAGAAGTGAAACAAAAAGCCAAAGAATTAGTGAAAAGAAGCGTTGAGAAATTATCATTATATGCAGTACAAAGTTTATAAAAAGGAGTTCTGGTACAAATATATTCCTTAAAGCAACTTGTCATCCTAAGGAGTATTAATATCATTGTGTCCAAGGTTTAGAGATTACTTACCATTTCTCTAAAGTTTTGGATGGAACTAAAAATTTTATATTAATTTGTTGAAACCTGTCTAGTAATTGAAAGTTACATATATTAATAGTAGAGAGATGTGAAATATGGTTTCATTCAAGAACTTGAACTTCACCATCCTCAAAAGAAGAAATTCAAAAAGAATAACTGATTAAAAAGTCATCAAATTCATTGATGACTTTTTATATTTTGGAAAGGAGGAAAACAAAGTTGGAAAATCTATTACTCGAATTTGGCTTAAAAGATGGCATCTTTGTTGGCCTTTTTATTTGGCTATTAATTTATGTGCTCAATAATTCAAAAGAACGAGAAGATAAACTCTATATGTTTTTAGATGAAATGAAAATTGAATTTGCCAAATTAGTAGAAAGTTATGAAAGCCTTTCTAAAGATGTAAATAAAATTCGCCAAGAGCTACATGAGTTCAAAGATAACAAGAATTAAAGAAATTGAAGAGAGGAAAGAATAATATGACTTACAAAGTTGTAGTAGACGCAGGACATGGCTATCATACACCTGGTAAAAGAACTCCCGATGGTGAAAGAGAATGGTCATTTAATAGTAAAAATGCAGAAGCATTTGTTAAAGAAATTAAAACATACGAAGCTATTGAGGTACTAAGAGTTGACAATCCGACTGGTGAAACAGATGTTCCACTTAAAACACGTACCGATACAGCAAATGCTTTTGGTGCAGATGTATATATTTCATTTCACCATAATGCTCTTATGGGTACATGGGGAGAGCATACAGGTTCAGAAGTTTATATGTATCCTGGTTCAAGTAGTACAACAAAAAAAATAAGAGAACTTGTTCGTAAAGCGATTGTTTCAGCTTATGGATTGCATGATCGAGGAGTAAAAGAAGCTAACTTCCATGTCCTCCGTGAAACAGTTATGCCTGCCATTTTAATTGAAGGTGGATATATGGATTCTACACGTGATATTAAAGTTCTTCGAGATGAGTGTAAGCTTAGTCTTGGTGGCCAAAAAGTGGCTCAAGCTATAGCCGAATTTTTTTCTCTTAAAAAGAAATCTGCTACTTCCATGGAAACTTATGTTGTTCAGGAAGGTGACACATTATATGGAATATCACGAGAATTTGGAGTATCTGTAACAGTACTTAAAGAAACAAACACCTTGTCCACTGATATAATTTATCCAAATCAAAAGTTAATTGTAAAGAATACTAAAGCTGTTATAACACCAGATCCTAGTTAAATCCTCCACCAAATTAAAAAGAAATAACTCTATTCGGCTAGGAACAGCTTATAGAGACAAGAAGTTGTGTACCCTCCATTTCCTTCATATTTAATAGAAAGTCGTCTATCAAGAAAAATAATCTTACATTAAAGATAAGTAAAACAATTGAGTAGAACCTATCTTTCTTTTTTCTACCAAAGGAGTTCATTATGTATGCTAAAAAAAATTAAGATTCGTATTAAAAATAAAAAAGTTATTTTAGCAATTGTTTCTGGAATTCTAATGATTCTGGTTAACCTAGAAGTCATTGACATTGATGCATCCAAGCAAGCTATGGATGCCGTCCATACCATTTTAGCCCTTTTGGTCACCGTTGGTATTGTAGGTGATCCTGAAAGTCATGTAACCAAAGATAAGGACAAATAAAATTCCTGTTTTATTTTTTATTTTCATTTACAAATGCAAATAAACAGATATAAACACTATGTAAGTTAAATAAAACTTACCAAATAATAAACAATAAACTGGAGGAATTCAATTATGGCTTACACAAACACTAGCGCTTCAACAGCACCAGGCTGGTTCAGTATTGATACCGACTCAAATACTTATGGAATTAACGCAACAACTATCGACGTTAGTCTAGGAATGATGGACAATTATGGATTAGGTACGTGGGATTGGACTATGAATTTACAAAGATGGAACGGTAAAACCTATGAACCACTATTAAGCTACTCTTTTACAGGGTATGTATCTGAGACTTCATCTTCTCATCGATCTTTTAATATCTCTAAGGCATGTCCGACATCAGGTTCTTACCGTGTGGTTGCTTACTTACGACCCCGTTTATCAGGATTCAAAAATGTATATATGTACACCACTGCTTTTAAAGTAAGTCGATTATAATATTAATAAGGCCCTCTTTGGAGGGTCTTATATGTTTTTACAAGGAGGCAAGGTTAAATCGTAATGTATAAAAGATTACAGTGCTCCTATGTATATAAATGGAAGCGAGAGGCGAGTAATTAATCGGCAATTAACTAAAACAAGTAATATAGTGGCAGAATAAAATAATTAGGACTTATATTTTCATGTTTTTTATCGACAAAAATTCTTAAATTAAATTTCTTGTCTTTAAAATACCTCTAAATAATTATCTCTTCCACAATTAGTACAAACCTCTGTTGAATCAGATACAGACTCACAAAATTCACATCTTGCCTTTCCAGTTCTAACGTCATCAACTACTTCTTCCACATAATCTTCCATAATTCTTATGCTTTCATTAGAGAGAGAAGGTATCGGTTTAGTGTTGTATTCATATTTGAATAAAATTTCAGTATCTACTTCTAACTCTTTCCCAGCAATACGTTCCATTATCTGTTCCCAGTAATCTTCCCCAAGATAATTTCCTTCAAAGTCTGTATGCTCTTCAATATAAAGTTCTAATGCATGACTCTTAATTTTAATCTTCAAATTTCCTCCTCCTTTTCGCTATGATTGTACTACAAATCCTATAAAATATATAATAAAGCCTTGTACCTTTCCATATTATAATTACAAACTTTAACTTGAGAATAAACTTACTTAGTGACTGGATTTCCCTTATATGAGTGGGCTCAGTTTTATAAAATAACACCCTATCCCTCATCGTAAAGTTTAAAGTATTGTTAGTCTTTGTAATCCTTTTCTATCTTAGGTTTTTTATAATTTATAATAACTCTCTATTAAAATTTCTTCATGTATTTCCGTATTCCCTTGTATAAAAATCAACAAAATTTTATATAATTTGATTTTAGTATATTAGAGATAGACTCATTAACAAATAAAATATATAATAGAAATAGAAAAAATCCAGGCTTTGGCAGAGACTGGATCTTTTGTGGCATTCTATTTAATAATTTTTCATGGGAGATTAGGCGATTTCAAGATATTGTGTGGCAACAATTACTTGAAGCTTTTTTTTAAGTTTAACTACTCGCTGGTTGGCAGCCTGACGAGTGATATTGTATTTATCAGCATAATTCTGAACGGTATAAGTTTGTCTATCTAACAAGATTTTTAGCAATTCTACTTCTGATTCAGAAACATTTGAGTAAATGATGGCAGTCAATTCACTCAAATAGATATTGTACATAGAGTTATCTTCAGAGGAAAACAAGTCTTCGAGGTTGAGATCGTCTTCACCCATTGGTTTGTTCATTGAAACTATAATTCCTTGGTTTTTTAATGCAAATTTAAAATAAGTAGCATTCCTTACTCCTTTTTGGAGCTTAGGATAAAGATATGTAGTAAAACAATTTCCTGTAGTGGGATCATAATGCTCGTATGCTCTCCATAATTCAATTTCCATAGTTTGCTGAAAATCGTCTTCTTCAACACGATTATAAAGAAATCTATTATTTGCTGTTCTCATTACTTTGATAACTATCGGCATAAACTGCTCTCTGACCTCCTCATAAGTCATTTCTTTAGCTGGTTCATTGGCAAAAATAATCATCTTTTTCACAGTTCAATAGTCCTCCAATTCTTATCGTCTCTATGTTTGTATCTGACTATTGCAAAATGTAAAGCAAATACTTTTTGAAAATTTCCTTTATTTCCCTCACCTTAAAACAGAACACACGTTCCCCTTTTAGGCATAAAAATTTGCCTTTCTACTAGTTAAAGATATAAAGCATACCTTCTTACTTACTAAATAGATATACAGAAAATATTGTAATAGTTCCTGGAATTTGTATCGCAGAAAGCAGGTGTAAAAGTTCTAGGATAAGAACCTATAATAAATTGTTTTGGATTTAGAACTTCTGTCTTGTTTATAATTTTAAGAAGTTTAAAGCGAAGTTATTTAATTAAGAATTAAAAAGAGAAATTTACGATGATTAACTCATTATGGTATATTTTTTCTTGGCATGTATATTATAACATATTTTTCTTTCCACGAACATATGTTTCTGTTTTTATTTTTAACCTTTTTATCCTCTGTAAAAGTTTATTTGAAGTAAGTTTGAATAGTTGTTGCTGTATTTTTTTATTTAAATAGGTATTTACCCCCACTAAATTCAACGTTTTCTCATGCTCTACCATTCTAAAAAGAGATTTAAAAAAGCCTTCTTTCTTTCAAAGACAGGAAAGGATGTTTTTTGAATCTCTTTTTGTCTGTCTTATTTTCTCCTAAATTTTAAATGAAATTTTCTATGTGATTTTTAAAATAATTGGGTGTCTTGAAATGTTTTATTAACTTTATAGTATTAATATAACTTGTCTAATTTGATAATAATGCACATATATTTCGTTTGATTTTTTACAAAACGACCTATTCTTTTATTTACGTCTTTATTCGTACAGATATAAATAAAGTGAAAATATTTATTGGGATTAAAAAAACAATAAATAACACAGCGATAGAGATTAAATTTTGGAGGGATTTGAATATGGCATTCTCAAAACAATTAAACTTCCTGGGTATCCTAGATGGTACAGATGTAAATAGAATCAATAAAAAGATTGACTATACAAAAACTAAATTGGCAGAAAGAAAGCAAATAGTAGAAGACATTTTAAATAATACGGAATTTTACACAGAATACTTTTCCGGTTTTTTTAAAACAAACCTCAATTCAAAAGACCCTTTATCCTCGGGGGTAAATGTTTGCAAGTCCCTTGAAAGAATGGTTGATTATCTTCTCAGCTCAGATGAAATTAAAAGGGAAAAAGATACAGAAAAGGCTCAATATACTTTTCATACGAACACTTATTATTTCCAAAAGAAGATTGATCGTGAACAATCAATTGAAGCATTATCTGAAAATCAAAGTAGTGGCCGTTCTGAATTTATTCTCCACCTTCTCCAAAAAGAAGAAAGACATTATAAAAAAGAAAAAAAACAAGTTATTTCAAAAAAAGACTTAGCTCATGATGGATTATTAGGAGAAATACTACGAGATTATAACACTTACGAAGAGTTCATTACTAACGAACTCAAAATAAAGGGAAAGTCTAATTTTAATCGTTATAAGCTAACTAAAATTAAGGGTCAAATATTCCATGATATGATTTACACCAAAAACTATTTTCTAGGAGCTTTTGATTTTGATTTGAAAACTTTTTCAGAAAGTACAGACTACGTAACAGATGTATTTGATTTTACCAATGAGTTTCATCTAAAGGGAGGAGTTGTTGAAACTGAATCAGGTGCAACTTTAGTTGCAAGAGGTTTATTGTTCTTCAGACCTAGTCCTGACTTAAACAGCAACTTCAATCATACTCTTTGGGATTTACAAAATACAATTGACAGCGCAAAACTTACAAATTTTGAAAAATTTGTTTTAGAGGCATACAGAAATGGATTAACTCAAGAGGAAATTGCTTTGCAGCTTAACACTTATCAAAAGAAAATTTCTCGTACCATCAGCACTATTGCTAGAAAAATAATAAAAATTGGTAATAAATACGACTTAGCAGGATAGATTATTTAGTTCTATTCTTTTTTTTATGAATAGAACTATTATATTTTTATAAAAAATACGATATTTTCGTTTACATTGTTTGTTCAACAGATATAAGTATCATGTAACAAAATTTTGATTTCTTTATATGATGAAATTAGCCTTTACAAGATCATAAGGTTAAAATAAATATACTTGTTTTGATATATTTTGCTAATTTTTATTGAATTATGAGACGACTTAACGCTATAATAAAACTAACAAAAACGTGCGGATAGAAAAAAGACTTCAACTGTTTAAGTAGTGCGTCAACACTCTTAAACCGTTCCCCTAGATACGGTAGGGAAAACACTTGTCGAAGTCTCTTGTTAATAGAGTTAGTTTTGTACAAAATAAAACTTATGGTTTTATTTTATACGAAATTAGCATCTATTTCAAGGGCTTAGTTTATCTTAATTAAGGCATTGTTTTCCTTTTACAAGGGAGATAATGTCTTTTTTGTGTTCCTTAAAGGAGAAGATGAACAAATGACAAAGATATTGACTTGCTATTTACCCGATGTAAATACCTTCAACGGACGATTCAAATGGTTATGGAAAGAAACACCGATCCTTCGTAAAAAGAAAGAAGCGTTTATAGAAACACTTCGTACTTACTTTAAACAAAAACAAGAAGCCCTACATAAAGTATTCCCTAAAAAACGTATGGAAATGTTAGATTACGTGATTTATAACCTTGTTGCCACAGGCATTCAAGCGATTCACTCCAAAACACTTATGGAAAAGTTTGATGTATCCCAAAGTACCGTTTCTCGTTTTGTAAAATCGTTAAAGGCAACACCGTTTATGATCGTGGCCCGTTATATCAAAGAAGATACGACAGGTGCTCATCCTGATAGCTATGTGTTTATCCTTAAAAGCCATACAAATTTTGATCAAATTTGTGAGGAAATCTTTTTTGCACATGATACAACAGGTATTCAAACGCTTCAACAAGAAGAAATGACAACTCCTGTGACAACTCCTGTGACAAGTCCAGAACGTGCAAAAAACGTTGATATACCAAGCTTTGAGGGCGAAAAAACGTCGTCCCCCTTTATTAACCTTGATTTACCTAAAAATCATTTAACTAATCATTTAATATCTGCTTCACAGTCATTTGCTTATATTAAAGGTGTGCCTAAGAAAGTAAATAATGTTTACGCAGGGAAATATGGTCATCAACTAAAAGACTTTTATGCTCGTATTCAAAATGCTGCAAAAGCAGTAAAACGAGATACAGAGATTGAGATTGTCAAAGAACAAGTACATGAAGTCGCTTATACAGCGATTGTAGGATTAGATAAATATGTCCATGAAGCAAATCATAAGGGTACTCCCCTATCACTGGATGAAATGTGTCGTCTTGTTTATCAAATTGCTTACAATCAATTTACGAATCTACTTAAAGGGAATACAGAAGAACCAACATCTGAGTCAGACATACATACAGAAGTTCAAACAAAAGCATTACCTAAGCCTAAACATATCATCCGTAAGGAAATCGTTCCTGATTGGTTAAAAGCTGAACAGGAGCAAAATGAGTGTACACAAGAAGAAACTATTTCTTTGGATCAACAGCTTGAAATGATTCAATTAAAGCAAGATTTAGGGCAAGAACTAACGCCAGAAGAAGAAAACGTACTCCAACAGCACAGTTCTACGTACAGTTCGTTAGAAATGGCGCAGCTAAAACAGGATCTAGGACAAGCCTTAACACCACAGGAACAAACTTTATTGCACCAACAGGGCCAGTTAAAAGGCTCAGCTTCCTAATTCAAAAGTGAAGAACCCCCTTGGAAGCTGATGTTTAATAAGAGTATTATTATTTAGAACATACTTCTAAATAATCAATATATAAACCTACGTAGGAGGAGATCACGATGCCACATAAAATGACAATAACAGGATCTGCGACAGGACCATTACGAGAATACGATCGCTACGTTGCCTTTGATATGCGTGAAAAAGGTTCACCTGCTGCTCCTAAAGGACTGAAGAAGAGTACGTTTATTTCGTATACCGTGTTTGTTGCGAAAAAAGCCTTTAATAAAACCGGACTAACAAAAAAGAGTATTATGCATGAAAAAATCTTAATTCAAGGGGAACCAACGTTAGATATTCCTATTGACGAGTGCCCTGGAGAAATTGGTATCATCTGCTTCCAGATTACCGTTCTCCCGAATAAAAACGATAAAGAAGCCAATGAGTCAAAAGATAAGAAAGAAGCCCAACAAGAGGTTTCTAAGGCTCAACAAGAGGTTGCAGCTACTAAGCAGGAAGAAAAACAAGCGCCTGTAGCAAAAGAAGCAAAACCTGTACAGCCAGAAGTGAACGAAACACCTGTTCAAGAGAAAAAGGCTGCACAACCAAAAAAGCAGCAACCTATTCAGCCAAAAGGGACAAAGGATGTCGTGAGTTTTGAGGACATTATCGTTCCTGAAGCCTTCTTAAAGACACGTCCAAACCCTGTGAAAACAGAAGAAGTCATTGAATTTGTGAAGCGTACAGGACACCTTGACAAGCCGTTAACGATTGAGAAAGAATCGAAAATCTTAAAAGATGGCTATCGTCGTTACATTGTGGCCAAAACCATGAAAATGAACAACGTTCCAGTTGTCTATGACGATCAAAAATAACTTACGATCTAAGGAGGCAGCTATGAATATTAAATATATGCCAGACTATGGGCTGCAAACATGGGCTTATCATCTAAGCATGAGTTACCCTTTTGATTTAGATTATTTATCGCCAGATGATCGAAGATATAATATTTACGTGGCTACACTCACCCCCAAATTAAGTATAGATGAAGATGCTGTTCAATTCTTTGAAGATTATATACGTTTTGACGTAATAGTTGGGACAGGAGAACATACTTCAAGAGAGACACTGGACATTTCTATTTTTTCGGATGACATGCCAGAATTTGATCACAGAAAGTTTGAATTTGAGTATGAGCAGCCACGTAAAGCGATGGTATTTACAGGTTGGGAAAAAGGCCCTGTTGAGTTAAATCTTCTTCATATCTACCGTGAGGATTCAAAGTATTACCTAGATACAGAAATTGTTTATATTGGGCAGGCATTTGGAGAGAATGGAGAACGCCTTCCTGCTGAAGAGTTAATGTCTGATCCTATGTTGCAGAAGGTAGAAGCTGATCTTTTACGTGAATATCCTGAAAAAGATCTAGCCCTTCTACTATTGGAGTTCAAATCACAGTTATTAGAGGAAATAGACAGTGAGGACGAAGATCTAGTTCAACTTCAAGAGATCACAGAGAATCCTCCTCTGGAATTAAATAATCAAATTTTAGACGCAACGCAAACAGCTCTGATCAATTATTTCAAACCTGAGTACAATAAGAAGCTTAACAATGATTTTCCTAGTATAGAAGATTCCGGCTTACATTATCGTTCCATCACTGTACAGGTTCATCCTGATATTATGGGATTAAAGCTATTCTCAAAGGAAAAGACATACCTATCAAATGAGCGCATTGTCTCTCCTCTTTTACATTCCAAAATTTAAGAGAAATTTTTGAGACCTATTGTTAAGTTTGTAATAGGTCTTTTTTTTTATTACCAACAAACTAAAATACTACTCTATATAGTTGTTATTTTGTTATGATAGAAAGGATTGTACTACTGCTATAGCGAAACAAACAACAAGTGAAATCAAAGGAGGGTCGCTATGTCC
>Ga0268252_1001291_pt1 | contig 14557 bp, 16 predicted proteins | sample AgamicMgSfrz_FD_200244 | JGI IMG/M metagenome (GOLD analysis project Ga0268252, IMG submission 200244) | Agave microbial communities from Guanajuato, Mexico - Mg.Sf.rz (v2) (version 3) | ecosystem: Host-associated > Plants > Phyllosphere > Phylloplane/Leaf | place: Guanajuato, Mexico | collected... | reverse complement strand
TATCAGCTATCCCATCACTAGGGAAACTAGTATTAGCCTGTATAGAGATTCTTAGTTTAATGTCTACCTCTACAGCATAATCGAATCTTACTATATGATTATTGCCGCTAATATCCGTTACAGTAACCTCTTCTGAGCCAATTGTATCAATACCCGCTGCTACGCAATTAAAGAGTGTATTCGCTACATCTTCACGATTGCCACCTAATACATAGGCATGAACAACAGGGTTAAGACTAAGTACAGTGGAAGAACGAACACCAGATGTATCATTCAATTTAGAGATAATAGAATTTAAGGTTGTATTCCCTTCAATAGCAGGTGAATTAATTAACCTTTCCCTAAGCTCCGTATCGGTCTCTGCATCTCTTCCTCCTGTAGCGGATAAAGGGTTATTAACTGTATAAACATTTTCATTGGGTTGAGCTTGCATCGTAATGGTATTGGCTGCTACATTAGTGTTTATGCCTTTTTCAACAGAAACTGCTTGACCGCTACCATTTCCATTTTCGTCCAATATTACATCTTCAACTAAATAAAAATAAATGAATTTTTCTGTTGCAAATTGAGTCTGTTCTTCAATTAGAGTACTAGGCATGCCTGTAAAGACTAATTCTACACTCGATTCACTTTCTAAATCACGACTCATTAATCTATTGGTAGCTAAACGATCAAGCTGTACACCTTCAGCCTTACTTGAATATGCACTGTTATAGACTGATTCAGCCAGTTCCCATATAAGAGATAAAAACCAGGCAAAAATCGCAATCAGCATACCAAATGCACTCTTAGAAGAGATGTTGATGTTACCTCCGAACTTTTCCTTGAATTTATTTTCTAAATCTTCTTTTAGATCTTGATATGTTTTACGTTTAAATCCATTTTTATCAAGCATTTAGCTCCACCTCATTAATGGTTAATTCTGAGCCATCCGCTTTTTCAATAGTTAAAGAGATTTTACGAGTACGAGAGTTTTTAAAATCATCTATAAACATAATATCTGTTACCGAAGCTACTCGATCATCTTGAGAAAGGGCTTCAATAATATCATCCCTAGCCTCTTCTTGATTAGCGGATTTACCTAATACATTGTTATAGGATAATCCAACCTCAGGGTCTAGGGAGGATTCCCCTTTTCTTATACTCAATAACATCTTTATGGATTGAATTAATTCCTCATCGTTATCTATCATTGCTATATCATTATTTTCAATAACTAAGTCACCATTTTGAAGCTTAGGTGAAATCATATATCGTACACCCCCACTATGACAGCATCATTTATACTGTGCATTCTTGAAAATTGAGGATCAAAAGGTTGATTACTTAAATAATCTAATGCCCGATCAGTAAAATTCACATGAACAATGTCACCCTCTGATACAGAACCTGCACTTTTGAGAATATGAGCATCTAGTATAAGAGCATGTTCTTCACCATCTTCTTTAAAAAGCGGTTTAATATCTGCTGTCTTTCCATTTACCTTTACAACCTTAGCGGGAGCAGCTACATAGACCTCTGCTTTAATATGTTGAATGAATTTTTGGAAGAAGTCAGTATCATGTGCCATTAAATCACCGTCACTTCTGTTTTGAAGTCTGATCCGCTTGCAGTATGTTTACCTTTTTTAACGCGATACTTCCCGTTAGCCGTTTTACTCTTTATCTGAACAATTGAAGCTGTTGTAAGCCGATGTTGAAGAAGACTAGAAACGGTGTATCCCTTTGAATCATCTTCCTCAAATGGCTCTGGTGAACCAAGTAAACCTGTTGCTTCTTCTAGAATAAATTGCTCGTCTGTACCTTCTGTAATAGAGCGAATAACAAGGGTACCACGTCGATAATAGAGAGAGGCACCACAGTCTTTAATAACTTCAGCTAAGTTATTTAAGATATTTCCTGTTACTGTATAACCGCTTTTATATACAGGATTTTTAGGTAATTTCATTTCTCCAAGACGAATACCTAGAGCACTTACTAATTTACGAATAATGACATCTGCTTTTGTGCCTTTAGCAAATGCAATTTTTAGAGACTTTTTATCTGTACTCGTAGCGGATGTAACTTTAACACCTGAATAATCTTGTCCCTCAGTCATATTAATTGTTGTAATCTTATCTACTCCATCACGGCTGGTAAGGACACTTGATATTTTCCCTTGTGACAAAATACCATAATCGCTTCTATATCCCGCTTGTAAGATAAGTATATTTCCTTTCTTAATCCGATTAATAGAAGTGCTGGACAGGTTGAAGATTTCTACTGTAGTTTGATTGGGGGTAGAATCATCATCAAATGGCACCTCAAATTCAATATGAAAGTTATCGTTTGTAAAATCAGCTTTGTAGTCGCCTTCTACATGAACCTTAATTACTCTGCCAAAAAGTTCATTACTCATACGGTTACCCCTTCTGGATCTTCTTCAGGAGCTACATCATCAATATATAAGAACGTAGTCACCATAAAATTATCAAATGTAATTCGTCTCGTATTATCAGATTCATCTAAAACCACTAATGAAGGAGCTGGCAATCTTTGATCAACAGAATCCTTCCAAAGCGGAACGTTTAACACAAGCTTCTCCCCTAAAATAATAGGTTCATTATCTACGGTGTATAGATCCACTGTGAAAAAATCGTATGTTTGATTGTAGTTGAACTCCATAAAAAAAGTATCAGCGGCTAGCTCAATTTCAAATAGTTCAGGCAAGTTATTCTTATTAATCGGAATGTAATCACGCATAATCTCACCTCGATCTATTTCACTCTTAATTTAATACCAATAGGAATCCGACGATCAGGGTACTTATTCCAAGCTCTAAGCTGTGCAATACTAGTGCCATACCACTTCCAACAGTCCCAATAGGTATCTCCCTTTTTCGTGACGTGATAAACGGCCTTTGTAGGCTTATTGGTTACAGGCTTCTTTTTACCGCTATTTTTCACCTTTACCCAAGGAGTAGAAGCAATACGAATTTGTTTTAAAGAAATGGATACTTCCCTACCGTTAGAGATAGAAGCATCCATAGTACCAGAAATACTAACAATAATTACGTTTTTAGCAATGTTCCGTCCAACATAAGTTATAATCGTTCCGCTTTTCATACATTTGCGTAAGTATTCGTAATCGGATTTATAAGATGAACCAACTAAAACGCCGGAGAGTGAAAACTCATCCGGCTTTTGTTCTACATGATCTGTCATTGGAATACCTTGTTCAACTGGATAGGAGGTAGCATCCACTGAGCCAGAATCATCTTCTTTTTCAATTGTTAAGGTAACGTTACCTAGGCGTGCCAATATACATACCTCCTATAATCCAAGTAACTCTTTTAATTTTTTAAATTGTTCTTGCATAGCCTCATCTACCTGCTGTTTTACACTCTTCTTGTCCTCTTCACTGCCTCCATTAATGTTAATGGTAGGATTGAAGTTAACAACAGTCTGAGAAGATTCTGATGTGTTTGAAGTAGAATATGCTTCTTCCTCGATTGTATTACCTGTATCAGTAGCGGTTTTTCTTCGGAAATCTTGAAGGCTAGGCCATACTTTTGTTCCAACAGGCAAGTTAGGGAACAGTGTAGATCTGTTTGGACTAAGACCCATAGCTCCATTAGGTAACATAAATGGCTCATTTAAACCACCATCACCAAGGATTGCACTACCCCCAGGATGAGAGTTTGTACCATTTGCATACCAGTTGTGACTTCTCCACCAACTTAATGCGCCACCAATGCTCTTATAACGATCTTTGATGTATTTAATTCCCCAATAGATGTTATTGGCAGGATTAAATGGATCCCCTTTATAGTTGAAATGCTTCAGCTGCATTAAACCTTTTGCTGTACCGTCAGATGTTGGAGCACCAACCGCTCTAGGATTACCGGTTGATTCCTTTTGGATAATCCAGTTCAATCCGTTTCTCCATTCAGTACCGGATACCCCAGCACGAGCCATACCAGCTGAAATCCATTGAGCTAGATTGCCAGAAGGAGCCGAACCGCCACCACCTCCAGCTTTTCCTTGCAAGTAGGTTAGCGGGTTAATATATGCACCATTCCGCTTAATCTTCAAGTCTAAGTGTGGTCCTGTGGAGAAACCAGTCGAGCCAACTCGACCAATCATTTGCCCTTCTTTTACGTGCTGTCCTTGTTTAACATAAGGAGCACTCATCATATGGATATAAGATAACAAGTCTGAACCTGATTGAATACGAACTCCATTACCCGCAGTACTTGAACCTATAAGGACTTGTTTAACAATTCCATCTGTTAAGGATTTAATCGGTGTACCTTGTGGTGCCGCTAAATCAATACCATGATGGACGCCGCCCTTGTGAACTCTATCGTTCTTGTTACCGTTTGGTGTAAAACGTGTAGAGATTCGGAAAGGGCTACCTAGATAGTAGCTACCGATGCCAGTACCGGAAGCACCATCCCCACCAAACATAGACATATACTCATTCATTTTATTGGTTACAAATTGGATAGCCCCATCCTTAACTTTCGTAACAGAGCTAGAAGCAATCTGTCCAAAGAAACCAGAGATATTAGGTAACTTAAGGTTCAAACTATCAAATACCTTGTTCATGAGCTTGCTAGGATCAGAAGCATAATCCCACACATCGAATGCGAGGTCTTTTGCTTTTCCTGCCACATCCTTTGTTTTATCTGCAACAGAACCAGCAACCTCTTTACCTGTATTGAGTGCCTTGCTTGCTCCGCTCTTGATTGAATCCAGAGCACCAGATGCAAAGCTCTTAATATCAGTATTTCCGTTATCGTAAAAAGGTAAATCAGGCATTAGTTTACGTGTGTTCGTAGCGGATAGTACCTGTGTACCTTTAGGTAAGTTCATTAATGTATCAGTAGAGGGACTTAAACCCATTCTTCCGTCAGGAGTACGGTAAAGTTCAGGACCTGCATTTGACCCTCTACCATCTCCTAACATCGCTAATCCACCGGGATGACCAGAGGTACCATGAGCATAACCAGGAATATCTAGTCTAGGAATAAGATGATCCTTAACACCTAACTTCTTTAGTACACCATTGTTAATACCATCTTGTGTGATTTTATTAACGATGTTTTCTAGACCAGTAGCTAACTTACTACCAAGAGCATGCACACCGTCCATAGCTTTTCCAGCCATTGATTTAATACCTTGACCTATCTTACCTGGTAACGATTTAGCTCCGTCTACAATATTATTAAAGGTTGTAGTTATGTGATTTTTCATATTGTTGAAGATTTCAACTGTTTTATCCTTGGCTGTATTCCACCCAGAGCGGATCCCCGACACAATATTTGAGACATAACTAGATATTCCTTTGTAAATATTATTCCATAGACCGCGCAAGAAGCTCCACACCGCATTAAAAATTGAGGCAGTGTTATTCTGCAGGTTCGTCCACCATTGTTTTACGGTGTTAAAAATGTTTGTTACCCATGTAGTTATTGTGGACTTAATCCCGCTCCATACTGAAGAAAGGAAAGATTTAACCGCATTAAAGATTGTAATAGTGTTGTTCTGTAGATTTGTCCACCATTGCTTTACAAGAGTAAAAATAGCTGTTACTAATGTATTTATTGTGGATTTAATCCCATTCCACACTGAAGAAAGGAAAGACTTAACTGCATTAAAGATCGCGATAGTATTATTCTGTAGATTCGTCCACCATTGCTTCACAACAGTAAAAATAGCTGTTACCAGTGTAGTTATTGCGGATTTAATTCCATTCCATACTGAAGAAAGGAAAGATTTAACCGTATTAAAGATTGCGATAGTGTCGTTCTGCAGGTTCGCCCACCATTGTTTTACACCTGAAACAATTGCAGTTACTACAGAATTAATATGACTCTTAATCCCATTAAATACAGAAGATAGAAAATCTTTAACTGTATTAAAGGCTGTGATTGTAGCGCTTTTAATCGTGTCCCAATTTTTAACGATAGCATAAACTAATAAACCGATAGGACCTGTTAAAATAGCTAAAATTAGCGGGCCCCAAGTGACAAAGAAATTTTTAATGGCGTTAAACGCGTTAATTGTAGCACTTTTAATCGTGTCCCAATTCTTCGCTATAGCATAAACTAACAGACCAATAGGGCCTGTAACAATAGCTAAGATTAATGGTCCCCACTGAATTAAGAAATCTTTAATTGCATTAAAAGCTGTAATAACTGGACCTTTAATCTTATCCCAGATGGCACTTAATACTGAGACAATTGCCTGAGCTCCTTCAGAAACAACGGTTTTAACAACGCCCCAAGCGTATTTTAAAATGTTGATTAAGGCAGAGAATAGGTTTGAGATAATCCCTAGTGATCCGCTAAATATCTGTTTAATACCTTCCCACAGCTTAGACCACTCACCCGTAAATAGACCTGCAAATACCTTTACAAGCCCCATGATGATGTCTAATGCTCCGTTTATAATGCCTTGGATGTTACCCCAAATGGATTTAATCAATGTTACAAGAAGTTGGAATACAGACTTAAAGACATTTAATACGTTTGGCAATACCGCTTTTACAACGAAAAGAATAAGGCCTAGCGCTATTTTTATGATCGGAACGATAATTGCAAAAGCTGTTTTAACAACTGTCACAATAGTAGCTAAGACTGTTTTCATGACAGTTAAAATAAATGACCATATATTTTTAACTGCTTGTAAAATCTGTTGACCATTATTATCCCAGAATGCTTCAAGCTGAATTAACTTAGCATGGACAAAGTTTGTTACTGCAGATATAGCCTGATTAATGTAAGGTGAAATAAATCCCCATACATTATGGATGGTTTGGAGAATTCCTTGGCTCGTTTGGTTCCACCACATTTTTAACAAGCCTAACTTTTGCTGTACAAAGGTATTAATAATTGTCATAGCCTGTTTGATATATGGACTAATAAAGCCCCATACCTGTATTGCTTTAGCTTTGATAGAATCCCATACACCATTTACGATGTTTCGGAATGTCTCAGAGCGATCATACGCTAATGCAAGAGCGACACCGATACCTACAAGAGCAGCGGCAATAGCTACAAATGGATTAGCTAATAGACTTAAATTTAAAGCTCTTTGTGCAAGCGCCCAACCTTTTGTTAATACTGTCATGAGCTTAGTTTGAATAGCCGCTCTCTTTTGAGCGTTCGTAAATAGCTGAATTGCTGCACTAGATAAAGAAATAACTTTTAAGGTACCGAAAGCAGCTGCTAGTCCTAGAACCACTGGAGAAAGGTATTCCCATCCTGCAATGGTACTGATAATATTCTTTGCGATATCCGCAACAGGTTTAATGACAGAAGATACACCACTAAATGCACCTGTAATCATCCCTCTAAATATTTGGGAATTTTCCCATGTATCTTTTAAAGCAGCACCTACAGCAACAAAAGCACCAGCTAATAGCATCGCGCTTCCTGCAACAGCAGCAAACCCTACAACAAATGGACTAATAATAGGCCATATTCCAGCAAAAGCCGCTTTTAAACCTCCGAAATAACCAATACCTACGGCAAGAGGTGAAAGTAAGACTAAGAATGTGCTAGTTAAATATGCGAACATGCCAATCATTTTTGTAATAGCAGGGCTTATAGAGTTGAGAGTATTAAATACTTCACCTATAGCCGTTCCTATTTTGACAACCACAGCGGATATTTGTCCCCAGGTATCTACAAATGGCGCAACCGCGTCAGACCATGTTCCTTTAAAGTCTTCTACAGCTAGACCTAAAGGTTTCAATGCACTTTGTAGATTTTTAACCTTCAATTCCGTTTGTTGTCTCAACTTATCAAGTTCAGTAACAGCCGCTTTTCTAGCTAGTTGATGCTTTTCTTTCCATAGGGCTACGTATTTATTCAATTCTGGCTGAGACATCTTATTTAAAGCAGCAATTTCAGAAGCGGCTTCTGGCCCCATTTTACGTAAACTAGTAATGAATCCTTCATCTAATCCTTTTGAGGCTAGATTATTGAGGTTCTTCGACCAATCTCTCATCACCTTTACTTGGCCTTGAAGATTAGATAATAGCTTTTGTGGGCTCGTTTTTTCTAACTGAACCTTTTCAAACAATCCCCAGGTATCTATAATTTCCTGTGTTCGTGTATCTACAGCATCCCTATAATCTGCCCATGCTTTAGCTTGTGCCGCTAGATTATCAGAAACATCAGGACCCATAGCTGAATTAGCAACAATAGCTGTGAACCCAACCCATGCGGCACCTGCAGCAAGCAGTACCATTTGTTGTCTCATGATACCTTGTGTAATCACGCCTATCATGTCCTGAAGGTCTTTCATCTTCGCGTTAGGCCCAAGCATTTCTAGTGCAATCTGAGCGGCACTACCCTGTCTAGCCATACGCTCTAAACCACTTGTAATACTTAGGAGAGGTTTATTGGCTCGTGTTAAAGAATTACCGAACTTATCATAGTTCTTAGCGATCTTTTCACTTTGTCCACTCATGGCACTCATAACAGCAACTTGTTGGATGATACTTTGTCGGCCCGCTACATTGGCGTTAATCATGGCATCAGACACTTTTTTATGTTCTTTACCTAGCTTATATACCTCATCCATAAATTCGCCAGTAGTGCCTTTATAATCGCCCATTTGATTACCTAGTTTGAACATGTTCTGTTCAACATCCATTAAATCACGTTTATATTTCATCATATTGTTATGATTATCAATAAGAGACTTACGCATTTCCTGAGACATAGAAGACCATTGATCAGCTAGATGTGTAGCAGACATCCCCATTGTGCTAGATAACTTACGAGCGACATCACTTTGACGACTTATGTAGTCAGTTAGCGCTTGAGATTCGTCAATCATGCCGCGCATAGCTCTTTGATGTTCCCTGCTCATCCTTTGACTATCGCTACCCATTGCTTCAGTATTTCTACGGTGTTCATTAGCCATCTTATGTGATTCACTCTGAACCGTATCAGATTGATTACGGAATGTTTCGCCCATATGTTCAAATTCTTGGCTAGTAGAACGACTGTTTTTCTGCATTTCCTGATTCATCTTTTGAACTTCGTTACTGGTAGACCTTGCTTCTTTAGCAACGGTACTGCTCATTTTTTGAACATCACTAGCGGCTGATTGGCTATATTGTCTAGCCGTTTGTCCCATTTTTTGAACTTCACTAGTAGCAGATTGAGTATATAACGTAAATGTGCGCCCTAGCTTCTGAATTTCTCTAGCTGTTGTTTGCGCCTCATTCTTAAACTCATTCATCGTATCTGTGATTTCTCTTATGGGCTTAGCATCAGCTGTTACCTCAATACCAACGGCGAGATTACGAACATCTTCCACATGTTTTCCTCCTTTCCTCAAGATTTCGGTTCATATGGTTACTTACATTTACACTTAGACAAAGCGGCCATCTTCCGCTGTTCTGCTCGATCTTTTGAAAGCTGAACATCAATAGCTTTGTTTACGTTCGCTAGTTGCTCTTCGGACATGGCAGTAGCTTCTGTATAAGAAAGAACTTTTAAAACAACCGGACGCCAAAACTGCCAGTTTTCCTTCACGTTTCCTTCCACTACCGTTCACCTCTTTCTATATACAAAAAAAGAACACCACTTCACTTTTTCTTGTTAGTGGCGTTCTCTTTATCCGTTTGTACGTCAATAGCAGCATTCACCATATATAGTTGCTTCTCTGACATTTCAATTGCTTCAGAATAGGATATAACTTTGGCGACAATAGGACGCCAGAAATACCATTCTTTTTTCACTAAATTTTTATAAAAATTAAGACTCTGATGTTGTCTTTCCTGTTCTAAGAAAGGTAGAAGCTTCTTTAATTAACTCCTCATAACCATCATGCGCCTCAATATCTTTTTCTTCGTTACCATCGAAGTAATCCCAACTTACTTTAGGATCAACCACAACATGTTTGAAAATCTCTTCTGCAAACTTTTCACTTGAGAAACGACCTTCACTCATTTGGCAACGGTCTTGAATTTGAGTAAACCCACGTTGACCCGGATGTTGTAGTGTATATGTTACGCCTTCAATTTCAACTTGTTTTTGAGTTCCTAATTTAGTAGCCATTTTAAAAATCTCTCCCTTGTAATGTAAATACAAAGAAGCGGCATGATTCGACCGCTTCGTTATATTGTTATTTTTTTGTTTTTTATGATAGTTCGATTGTTTCCTAATCATTAAGCCTCAGTATAATCAAATACCTGGAACTCGTATTCACGAGATCCTGATTCTTCTTCATACTCTTTACTTGGTGCTTTTTTAATAAGTGCCTGTGTACCGCCTGATTTCTCAGTTCCTCCTTGACCATCTGGAGCTGTTACCCAGATAGGGAATGGAGTTGTCGTTTTAGCTTTTTGCTTTAAAAAACGATTAGATGGTGACTCTTGTTGCACTGTAAGAGTGATTGTTCCAAGCGGATTATTCGTTTTAGAAACAACTACATCCCCTTGAGCGCCTACCTTTGTAGAAAAAGATTCTTCATCTTTCTCAGAACTTACAAAAGAACCATCTGCAAAACCTGTAATAAATCTACCATCGACAACAACAGTAACTAATTGAGCATCATACATATTGTTTTATTCCTCCTTTAGGCAGCAATTTGCCCTTTGATATTTGCCTCATGAATAGCACCCGCTAATTCAAATGAGAATGATAGGCCATTATAAATACGTTGCGCACGTTCTGCTGCTGGAATTTCTTCACCAGCCTTTGTAGTCACTGTATATAGCGGGTTATTATCCCCATCAGTAGCAATAATGCCCTGAGTGAATCCTTGTTGAAGAACAGTAGTTACAGAGCCATCTAATAAAGCAATTCCTCGTGCATCGAATGATACTTTACCGTTATTGGCAAATGCTTTTTGAATAGACGTTTCAATATTTGTTTTAATCCACGATTTACCGTGCATAACGTCAATATATTCTCCGCTTGCTACGATACCTTCACTTGTTTGAGGAATACCCGCTTTTTTCACATAAGCGATGGCGCCATCCTCATGAATAATTGCAAGCTCATCAGCGTTTACATCGATAGGATTAATACCTTTTAATGTTTTGAATTTCCAAGTGATTGAACCAACTGTTTGACTTCCTGCTTCACCGATTAAAGCGGCTTCTGCATGCTCTTCCTCTGTTGGATGATAGAAATCAATAACATAGTCATAATCTTTGGTTTTGAAAGCATTTCGGCTTGCTGCATCAACAGTTCGCGCTGCAAACATTTTGAATTTCTTACTTTCTACATAATCAGCAATAGCAAGTTGCTCAGTTAGATCAGCATCTGCTGCAATGACAAAGAACCAATCATGATCATAGTATTTAGCAACAGCATCTGCAGCAGTTTCAATTGTTGCTCCTGAAGAACCAACGTCTTCTGCTAAAGCTTGCACTTCACTACCTTCTGTTTCAACATCTGTTCCACTAGTTTCAACATCTAATGCTGCAAAGTTAGCGGGAGCGCCTGTTGAATCATACGTAGCAATCGCAATTGTAGAGGGACGATTCTCCTGCGCAAAAATAGCGGCAGCCTTTTTATATGTGTCTGTTGTTTCAGCGAAATCTACTTTTACAAGATCGATATCACTGTATGTCTTAATAGCACTTGTGCCTACTTTATCAGCTAAAATAAGCGGCTTTCCTAGCCCTACTAGACCAACAGGCTTAATTAAATCAATATTTACACTTACATCTTGTAATGGCACATTACATACCTCCTATATTTTCAATATGTTCAATTTCTTGTTGGTATTGCTCCGCTAAGCGAATTCTTACATCGAACCCTTGTTTGTATTCATAGCTTTCAAGCAAGAATGTTGTCCTGGACTCGATATCTCCCACCTTTAAAACAACAATTTGTTGCTCTTGGAGAAAAGTTCGTCCAAAAAAAAGAAACCATTTATGAATGGTTTTCGCATGCTCAATAGATTCTTCTTCAGTCTCAGCAAAGATGGTAAGAGAAAGTACTTGCTTGTACCGCTCGTCCCTTACAAGATATGACTTATCATCAATCTCCTGTATATATTCACTACCCTGACCTTCTCCACTTCTTATGTAAGGAGAAGTAATCTTTATGGTGCCATATGGTAGAGTAGGAATTTCTTTCGTAGTATCAGCAGGAATAATCAAGAATTGCGTATCTTTTGAGACTCGCTTCCTTACTGTTTCAAGTATACTCATGCTTTACTACCTCCCTTATCACGCCATGCAGCATAGTAAATATAGACATCTGCATAATCACTGTAGTCCTTAAAGCTTTGAATAACGTAGCGGTCTGATTTATATTCAATCTCTTGTTGTAGAGTAAGAGGCTCTAATACATATAACTTCTTATCTTTCACACTATATGTTCCTTGAGGTGCGTATCGCAACTCATCTTCACTAAGCGGAAGGATAATGCCAACCATTTGTTCTGGAACAATCGTGTTCTCTTCATAATCCATCGTTTCTTTATTCCATCCGCTTTTTCCAGAAGGGTTATAAGCAGTAAATTCAACTTGAAACTCTTCTATAAAATCAGCGAATTCAAATTGCTTACTCATTATTCGACCTCATGACGAATAGATCCAACTAATCTACCTGTATCAATAAGCGGATTAGATGAACCTTTTACATTTTGTGTATTAGGAGTATTGGCAGGATCAGAAAGAGAACGTAATTTCTTTTGGATCTTACCCGCTAACTCTAAGCCAATCATATCAGCAAAGACATCAGGAGGAACATTACCAGCAATGACTTGTGGTACCAGATCAGCTATCTTTTTACTAATAGCACCTATGTTCTCATCATATCCAGCGCGGATAAATGACCGCTCAGGAATGGTTACAGACGTTTTAAGCACAAATAGCGGTTCAAACTCTCCATCACCTTTAGGAATGGCTAATAAGTCGGTTCCCTTTGGTCTGAATAAGTTTGGAAAGTCAGCAGCACGTTTTCCTTTAGCTTTAGGACTAATAGGAATGGTAAGCATCTTAGCTTTTTTAGGTCTAATTGTAATCCCGTATTCATGAACACGAGCAATCATAACCATTTCAGCGTCATCATCACCGAATACACCAGCTTTGATGACGGTTTTATTAAGTTTCTGCAGATTCTTACTCAATTTGTCCATGTTATTGGTATCTTTAATGGTCATCTTCATAAGAATTTCACCCTTTTATTTACATAAGGCTTTAACAAACGAGTAACTTCGTTCATTGTTCCACCTTCAAAAAAGGATTTACGCATATCACCAAGAGATTGTGATTGAACATTGCTATTCTCTTGATATGCCTTCACAAGTTTTGTAATAGCCTGTTTAACACCGCCTGGTAACTTTAGCTCATTAGTATCTGGATCAGCAAAACTATCTTTACAGTAATCTTGTACTGCTTCAATAGCATCTTCTAATACAACTTTTAAGTAATCATCTTGCTTTGTATTATCAGCGGGCATCTTTAAGCGAATTTTTAGTTCTTCAAGATTCATCTTTTGCTGGACCTGGTGTATTACTATTTGATGCCTTTTCACCTTCAAATCCCGCTTTTTTCAATGCTTCAATCTCCCGCTTATCCGTAGTTTCATATACTCCATCTTCGAATTGGCATAGCGGCTTATCCTCTTTAACATCCCATACAATACCATGTCCATAAAATTTCACTATACTTCAGCTCCCTTTCTTATTTCATTAATCCTGTATCACGTAACTTTTTAAGTAAATTATTGAAATCTGCTTTAAGCCCTGCTACATCTGCAGCAGTACTATCAGACTGCGAAGGCATTTGAATAACTTGTTTTAATACCGGACTCACTCGATTATCTTTTTGAATGTTTCCCATATGACAACCTCCCTTCTCGAAATATAAAAAGCCTAGTCATAAGAGCTAGACTTTTTATGAGTTAGTTAGTAGCAAGGCCAGTAATAGAACCATGTAAGAACGCTGGTCCGTGATCAAGACCAATTTCACCATAAATTTGCCCTTCTTCTGCTGCACCTGTTTTTGCTAACTCTTCATAGAAAAGTACGCCTTTATCTGGTACAGGTTGGAATACCGGAGCAACATACTCCATATCTGCAAATAAAATCTTATCAGGATCAACAAAGCGGTCCCAAACAATACCGATTTTACCGAAGTCTGTTTCAATTTGGTTAATATTTACGCCTCCAACATTACGATCTTGAGGAGCATATCCATAAATTTCACTAATAACCTGTTTATTAAAAGCATTTGTGAATAAGACCATATTAGAGAATAAAGCACCATTTGTAGCCATTTGACGTAAAAGAGTCTGAATTAGTGTTTTGTTTAGTTGCGCACCAGCAGCTGCAATTGTATTACCCTGTGAACAAAGTGGGAACATACCACGAGTTTTATCTACTTCTGCTCCCGTTGTAGCAAGATTGTATTGTCCGTTTAAGAAAGTCCATTCTGTATCACGAGCCATCTTAGTTAATGCACGGGCAATTTGGAAGTCTTTCTCACTTACGGTATTGCTACGTTGACCAGCTGTATTTAATCCGCTTAAACGTCCGCTATTAGACATTTTACGGTAAGTAACAGAAACTTTTTCTTGGAAAATCTGAGTTA
>Ga0268252_1001280_pt1 | contig 14630 bp, 20 predicted proteins | sample AgamicMgSfrz_FD_200244 | JGI IMG/M metagenome (GOLD analysis project Ga0268252, IMG submission 200244) | Agave microbial communities from Guanajuato, Mexico - Mg.Sf.rz (v2) (version 3) | ecosystem: Host-associated > Plants > Phyllosphere > Phylloplane/Leaf | place: Guanajuato, Mexico | collected... | reverse complement strand
TCTTACTAAAATACAAACTTGGAGTGAACTTATAATGATTCAGTTACACACAATTACATCTGAAGAGAAGAAACAAAACTTTGATATTACAGAACTATTTGAAATGCAAAAAGAACTGGATAAACGAGTTGGATATAAAGGAAATGACAAAATGGATATGTTGTTTCGTGCATTACTAGTGGAGATCAGTGAAGCATGGAACGAAACTCGAGCGTTTAAGATGTGGAGTACAGGATTTGGAGTTCCAAAGAATGGCCTGTTAGAAGAGTTAATTGATGGTCTTCATTTTCTCATGAACATTGTAATTGAATTAGATAAATGTACTTGGAGACATGAACTTATTCCATCGTTCAGTATGCAATCAATTATGAGAAAAGATACGAGTAATGTAAATATGCTGTTCGAATGGTATATGCAAGATGTTTTGACTGCAAAAAGAGCATGGTGTCAGTACAGAGATTTAACTACAACGATGGGGCATTTAAGAAGAGCTTTTGGTATCTTCTTTCGTATTTGCTATTTGTACGGATTTACTTATGAGGATGTTATTGATTCGTATAAGGAAAAGAATGCGGAAAACTTTGAGAGGCAGGATAACGGATATTAATCAAATTTGAATTTTATTAAAAATAGAAAAGTGTTTAAAAAATAAAAAGAAAAAAGACCTACTTACAAAGTAAATAAGTCTCTCTTCAATATTTCACTGTTCTTATGAAAGGAGTGTAACAGTTAGGGAAGCAGATCTATAAAAATTTTGTGCAGCTCCAGCTTGTATAATAACGGTTACTTGTGTACCCGCACTCAAATTTGCTTGGACAGTCTTTCCGATAGTTTGACGACTATTCGAAGGTAGTGACGCAAAAAAATATGATCCATCAAGAGCAGTAACTCCAGCTTGAATAACAAAGTTAATATTTACACTGCTGGCCTGAGTTTCAACTATAACACCCGCCGTAATCTCATAAACTCCGGAATTTAAAACAGTAATGGTATCTGTTACTGTATCTGGCACTGTGTTTAAAGCTGGACCGGTAATTGTAAAGTCTAACGGGGGACCGACAGGTGCTGTAATAAGAGTGAGGTCGCTATATAAAGAACCAAATCCAATGGGCCCGGTGGGTCCAGTGATGCCAGTAGGTCCAGTGAGGCCGGTAGGCCCGGTGATGCCAGTAGGCCCAGTGTCGCCAGTAGATCCCGTGTCACCAGTAGGCCCAGTGTCACCAGTAGGTCCGGTATCACCAGTAGGCCCAGTGTCACCAGTAGATCCAGTGATGCCAGTAGGCCCAGTGTCACCAGTAGGTCCCGTGTCACCAGTAGATCCAGTGATGCCAGTAGGCCCAGTGTCACCAGTAGGTCCCGTGTCACCAGTAGGTCCCGTGTCACCAGTAGGCCCAGTGTCACCGGTAGGTCCGGTGTTACCAGTAGGTCCAGTATTACCAGTAGGCCCAGTGTCACCAGTAGGTCCGGTGTTACCAGTAGGTCCAGTGATGCCGGTAGATCCAGTGTCACCAGTAGGCCCGGTGTCACCAGTAGGTCCAGTGATACCGGTAGATCCAGTGTCACCAGTAGGCCCAGTGATGCCAGTAGGCCCGGTGATACCAGTAGGTCCAGTGTTACCCGTACTTCCAGTGATGCCAGTAGCTCCGGTAATCCCAGTAGGCCCGGTAACGCCAGTCGGTAGAGTAAATGACGGGATTGGTGGGAACGTAGGCCCGACTAGATCGGGAGAAATCATAATTTCAGGTTTTATGTTAGGTGAATTAAATCTGTCTTTCCTAGATATACGTGATCGGTTGAGTTTATCTTTTCTAGACATATGTATATCATCCCTTCTTAGAATATCTGATTATATCCAATAGATGCATGATATGAATTGGGTGTGATTGTATTTTGAGATAATAAGAACGAATTTATCTAATCTAACTATAAGATTGAGAACTAAACAAAACGTTATTTTAAAACAAAGGGGAATAGGATATGAAAATGTTGGATCTATGTTCGGGAATTGCAGGGATAAGCATGGCAGCAGATTGGATTGGGATTGAAACAGTAGCCTTTTGTGAAATAGAAAGGTTCAATCAAAGTGTACTTAGAAAGAACTATCCTAACATTCCTATTTTCCCGGATTTATATAAACTTACGAAACAATCATTAATAGATGGAGGTGTTGACGTTGATTCAATTGGAGTTATTTCAGCAGGATATCCCTGTCAGGGGGAAAGTCTTGTTGGGAAGCGAAGAGGTGCAGAAGACGAAAGATGGTTATGGCCAGAAGTCTTCCGACTTATTAAAGAACTCCGACCCACTTGGTTTGTTGGAGAAAATGTTGCTGGACACGTCACGATGGGCTTGGACACCGTGCTCTCCGACTTGGAAGAAGAAAACTACTCGACAAGGACGTTCGTATTACCGGCTGTCAGTGTCGGCGCGCCACATCAAAGATACCGGACATTTATTATTGGCCACTCCAACAACAAGTCAAAATTACAAGCCGATCCGAGAGTTGTGCCCTTCAGAAGCGAATGGGAAACATGGGAAAACACTACCGGGATCAATCGGAGAACACTTTCCAGAACATATTGGGAAGAAAATAAACCCGCAGTTTGTGGAATGGATGATGGGACTGCCACAAGATTGGACGAAGATAGATTGAGATTCTTGGGCAATGCAGTGGTCCCGCAACAGATCTATCCTATATTTGAAGCGATAGCAAAAATTGAAGGTTTATTATGAAAAACTTGTCTGACGAGGTTACAAATGTATTAAGAAATGGGGAATTTAAATATGGATGTAAAGCTACTAGCACATACGCAATTATCTGAGGAATTTGTTAATTATTTATCTCTTGTATCTGGTATTGGAGAGGAAGGGTTTGATCCTACTCATGGGCAAGTGATAGCCTTATCAGCAATACGTACGTGCTACTCGCCGAATAAACCTAGTATGATTGTATCTTTGGAGGGAGAGAAGTACTTCAAGGGCAAAGCAACTGATGGGAAAGGTGGAAAAGAAGTAGATCGGCTCATTAGACATATTGTAGGTTCGGGGCATACTTCAACACTGGAGCATCTAACATATACCTTTGCAGTAGAAGGAGTTAGCAGAGCATTACTTACTCAGTTAACACGTCACCGTGTAGGATTCAGTTACTCAGTCCAGTCTCAAAGATATGTACGCATGGGAAGCGATGATAAGATAGGTGGATTTGATTTTGTAGTACCTGAAACGGTTAAAGCAAAAGGAGAACAAGTAGTTAAAGCTTACAACGAGATGATGTGCAAACTACAAAGTGATTATGATCTGCTTAGAACATTAGGAATTCCTGCTGAGGATGCTCGTAGCGTACTTCCAAACGCAGCTACAACTAACCTAGTCTTAACAGTCAATCTGCGGGGACTTTTAGATTTCTATAATAAGCGTCGAAAAGGGAAAGGTGCTCAAGCTGAAATCGCGGAGTTGACAGAGCAATTAAGGCAAGAGGTTGTAAAGGTTGAAAAGTGGGTAGACGAGTTTTTCGGAAGTGAAAAGTAACAGAAGTTAAATAAAAATGCTTTTTTATTAGATTTGAATAGAAAGCGAGGTGGCTATATGAATCTTAGTTTTATAGATCTATTCGCAGGAATTGGGATGTTTCGGATGGGCTTAGAAAGAGCAGGACATACATGTATCAGTTGGGTTGAATGGGACAAGGATGCTAGAGCTACTTATAAAGCTATACATGATACGAAGGGAGAATGGACTGAAAATGACATCAGAAATGAGAATACCAGCAGCAGATATTTGGTGTGCCGGGTTCCCATGCCAAGACATTTCAAAGAATGGAAGACAAAAAGGACTGGCAGGAGAAAAGTCAATTGTATAAGCAAGCTGGTAATGGAGTAACTGTGGACGTTGTGTACGAGATAGCGAAAAGGTTATAAAAAAAGACACTAACAGGAGTGTCTAAATTAATTAGATGTATATCTTTCAGCACGAGTTGTTGTTTTTTCTCGATTGACTTGCGCACTTAATTTAATTAATAGGTCACGATCTATAAGTAATACATCATTTGCATGTGCTAACTTACGTGCTGGTTCTGTGAAATAGTTATTAGTTACAACCCAAGCATGAGCAGCATCGTAATATCTTTTAGCTCCAACAACTTCTTGTACTGATTGAATACCTACTTTATTTTTATAGCGTTTTGCTTGTACAACGATTTTTGTACCATTATTTTTTAAAACTAAGTCAGCTCCAAAGTCACCAGAACCTTTGGTAACTTCTGTTTGGTATCCGAGTGATTGGTATAAGGAACTTAAGTATTCTTCGAATTGTCGGCCATTCATTTGATCAATTTGATTAATACTAGATTGGCGAAGTAAATCCAAATAACTTTTATGGGCCTTCTTATCTTTGTTTCTCTTGTACATGTCTAAGGGGAAAATGATTATTAATAATAGTAGAGCTATTTGCCACAGTTCCATAATTAAGGCTCCTTTTTACTAATATAATGATATGTCAAATTATATAGTAATAGTTTCATATAAGGAAATAGATGTATATATAAGAAAATTTGAACAAAATAATCCTTTTAAAGAAATGGAGATATATAAATGGGGAAAAGTCAAAGAGATAAAGGTATGAGACGTGAAAGAGAATTTGCTAGTTTGATAGGTGGTGCTCGTGTACCGCTCTCTGGTGCGATGGATGGATATTCAAATGATGTGAAGGGTTTAGGTCTTGAATGGGAAGTGAAAGCAAGGAAAGAAGGATTCAAGACGTTATACAACTGGTTGGAGGATGAACGTGAACAGCCAGATGCATTAGCTATAAAAGCGGATAGAAAACCTTGGTTGGTAGTAATGCCGTTGGATACATTTTTGAAAATGGTGAAGGAGTGAGAGTATGTTGGATATCGCCCTACCTGTTCTTAATAAAGAGCAGACAAAAAAGAATGTGCTTCAAGCTTTGAAAAAGTATCACTTATTTATATCAAGTATAGATGAAAGGGATATAGAGCGTGTACAAGATGGTAAGGTGATCGGCATGAGTAAAACGGTTTTAGAACGAATCAACTATATCCAAGAAATAAGAAAAGGCGTAGGGGAGCTAAATGCATGGGATAAGCAGCTTATTGATTTAGCTTATCTAGGGAAAGAGAAGTTGAGTTGGATAAAAATGTGTAGGGTATTGAATGTGTCACAGCCAGATTATTATAGAAAGAGGAATAAAGCTTTGTGTGAGTTGGCTTATAAGTTGGGAATTGAGGTAGAAGAGTAAAGGAATATGGTAGTTATTTTAAAGTTAAACATTATAGTGTTATAATTTGTTTTATAGATGTTTGTTCGAGGAGGTATGCATGTGTTTTGGAAAAGAAAAACTGTAATAGCTAAGTTTAGTGATTTGAAAACAGCAGAATTAGAAAATAAGCTTCTATGCTTAGATAACAAATCTTTTGGTAAATTCATAACAAGTTCAATTGACTATGATAAAGGATTTATTTCTGAGAAAGTATTAGAAAAAGAAAAGAATGCTTTAATGGAGGTGGGGAAAGAAACTTTGAAAAATACTATTAATCGCATAAATAGTATAGAAGAGCAATATGATGGTTATAAACTTCCGGTATTAATTGCTCCGTTTATGACAACTTTATTAATTGTTCTTGGTAATCAGTTTTTCTTTCGTAAAGAAATAATTGATACACAAGGGCTAACAAGTGCGGCGGTTACATTTTTATTACTTTTACTGACTTATAGTTTTGCTTTCATTAAAATTATTAGTATAGGAAAGAGAGGACATTCTAAGTTAATATTCTTTAAATACGTATTAGAAGAATGTCTAGATAAGAAGAAAGAAAAAGAGCAAGAAAGGAAAAAGAATATTTCACATATGGAGAGCGCCTAATTAGGTGCTTTTTTGTGAATTAACTGCAGAAATATTTTTAAGGAGAGAATGAAGTTATGGGGAAAGTTGTAAAAGAATATTTTTCACCAAGTAAACTATACAAAGTGCAAATCATAAAAAGAAAAGATGGTTTGTATACAACGGAAGTTTATAGGTGGCTGGAAGATTGCGGATATGAGTTTTGGAGTTCTATTAATCAAGGGTTTTCTTTGATAGATAGTGAGGAGAATGCGGAAAAGCTAGCTGTTGAACAGCTGAGGATGTATTCAAAGGAAGAGCATTAAAGTAATAGATAATTTTCATTTTGATAAAAAATAGATAAAAAATATGATGAATATCCTTGTATTATAAAAGTGTCATAAGAACTGCCACGGAAATGGTACTGTATGTTGTTTCTTGATTTATCTAAATTTCTCGGGTTAGGGCAATTAATTATAGTTTACTCACGAATAAACGTAAGTAAGGGTCCGACCAACGAGGGAGAGGGTTACACCTCTCTTTGAGCCGAGGATGTTCCTTCCGAATGTCCAATTGCTAACCATACTTTCCTCGGTTCAAAGAGGCGTGGGGCACCTCAACACTTTATTTCTCTCTTGAACTTTACCAAACTAATTAGAGACGTCAGCTACACTTACAGATTTGTGTCTATGAGGAACGGTTTTCCGTTTCTCTGACTGTATAAGTGGAATTCACTTGTGTAGTGAGAGAAGCGTAGAAATTAAATATGAAAGTAATAAAAGAACACTGTTATGTAGAGAAGTACAGTCTATATACGGTGTTCTTTTTTGTTTATAAGGAGGGATAGGTTATGCAGGATTTGATTAAGCAATATAACACAACTTTAAGGCAATTGAGAGAGGCACAAACGGATGCTAAAGAGGAAGATCTAAAGATTTTAACTGATATGATAAGCGACATTACGTATTCCTTAGAATGGATGAAAAAGGCGAGAAGACCGGGAAACCGAAGAGGGGTTGAAAGGTTGGCTTCGTATCAAAGAGAAAGAGCATGTGATCCATTGCTGATGCAAAGATATTTTCGTAGCATGGATGATAATTTATATGAGTGGGACAGTCATCAACAAGAACATGTAATTGGTGAATGGGACAAAATTAGATTAGAAGATGCATTATCATTGTTAACGGAACGGGAGAAAGAAGTGTATCTAATGTCTAGGGGATATTGTTTAACGTATAGAGAGATTGCTAGATATCTAAACATTACATGTAGTACGGTACAGTCTATGATAGAACGTGCTGAAAAGAAAATAGCAAGACAGGTAAATGAGAGCCTCTTCTGCAATTGCGGATGAGGTTTTTTATTTGAGTGATTATATACAATTAAATCCATGGTATTATTTGGTTGTATGCAAGTGGAAGTTAGGAGGCCGATGGAGAGAAACAATAACAATTGAATTTATTATTTAAGAGAGAATAAAGATTTTAGTTGGAGGCGGGGTTAATGAGTATCAAATGTATTTTTTGTTTAAATGAATTTGAAAAAGGTTCAGAAGAACATGTATTTCCAGATTCTTTGGGAGGTAATTTTAAAATTTATAATGTTTGTAAAGGATGTAATGGAAAGTTAGGAAGTAAAGTGGATACTTACTTAGTAAATAATATATTATCTCAATTTGAAAGACTGAATAAAAAAATAAAAGGAAAGAGTGGATTTCTACCCAATCCTTTTAGAAATGGGCACCTTAAAGGAAGCTCAGATTATAAATTGCAGTATAAACTTTCAAAAGATGGAAAACCTGAATCACTCGCTGTTGTACCATATGTTTCAGAAACAAAAGATGGACAAGTATTTGCAAGAGCAGATGCAAGTAATCCTGATAAAGTAGTAGAAATGATTAATAGGAACTTAAAAAGAAATGGAAATGAAGTTAAAACTAAGGAAGAAATATTATCTCAAGCTAAGTATGAAAAAATTGAAAATCCAGAAATGGAAATTAATTTAGATTTCGATCCGGATAGCTATAAAAAGGCAATAATTAAAATTATTTATGAAATAACATGTTATTGGCTGGGAGAAGAGTACTTAAAAGATCCAATAGGTAAAATATTAAGAGAGTATATTTTTAGTGAAGATTTAGAAGTTGAGGGTTTAAAAGGTTTTGTTGATTTGGTAGGTACGAAGCCACCTACTTTTTTTAATAGGTTTACAGATGATGAATCACATACTGCTATTTTAATAAGAGATAATGAAAAATTATGTTGTTATGTGAATGTAATGGATACCTTTGAAGGAATGATGATGGTTACAGATGAAGCAAATAAGTACGATATAGAAGATAATTTACGTGGTGGAAAGTTTTTAAAGACAGTAATAAAATCTAAAGAAGTTATAGAAAAAGGGTTTCTAGAAGTAGTAAGTCAGGAACAAAAGCGTAGATAATAAGAATGTATAAAAAATATTACTAATTTAGTGAGTGGCTATCTAAGTAATATTTTTTATATTTTTAGAGGACCTGTAACACTGCTTATTCCATGAGAAGGATGAAAAAAACAAGATTAATTGATAATTGTAGAGGTGTTGAAAGGTTAGTTACATATCAGTGTGAAAGAGGGTATGCTCCGCCCTTAATGCAAAAGAAAATAGCAAATCGGGTCAATAAGTACCCCTTCTGTCATGAATGGTCAGTAATTAATTTTGAAAATATTATAATATTTTACTTTTTCCTTTATAATGAATAAGTAAATAATATTATTATAAAGGAGATTTGTATGCTTAGGGATATTAAAAATTTTTTATTGAAAACCTACAAAAAATATAGTTTAGCTATAATAATAATCTTTATTTTGTTGGTGTTTCTTATTGTGGCTCCTATTATTACTAATTTTGTAATGTTTATGAAAGCGCCTGAAGCCTTAACTCCAAAGGAAGGGATATCTAAAGACTCTGTTTGGGTTGGGTTCTTGGGAGCGATTTTAGGGGGATTAGCTTCTGGAACATTAACGTATATAGGTGTATGGAAAACAATAAAGAGTCAAAAAGAAGAGATGTTAGAATCTCGTAGAGCTAAAAGACGAACATTTTTAATAGTAAGTGAAATTTACAACGTCAAAATTGATTTTAGTAATATGACAAAAAAACTTAAAGGGAAAGTATTTAAAACCGAAAATTATAATTTTTATAAGAATGAAGGGAGTAGAGAAGAAAAGTTCAACTTTTGTATAATTGAAAATTTCACTGAAGAATCTGTGGTGAACTGTTCTATTAAAACAGTTATTACATTGGAGGGAAACGAAGAGGAGCTATCTAATGAACTTTTTATGCCTATAATTCACCCGGATGACCAGTTATACATCCTATTGGACCCCCATCCACACAAGGAATATCGATTCACTAAAATTATATTAAGATATCAAACGATGGAAAATGAAAAAATAAAGCTTGAGAGGTATTTCAAAAAAGAAAATGGAGGTTATAGTGTTAAAGATGTTTACTCTTTAATGCGAGGCGAGGATGAAGCTAAAGTTTTACTAGAACTTCGAGGGAGTAGTAACGAATGGGAATTTGTGGAGCGTAATTGATAATAGATATTAAAAATTTATATTCCCTACTTTTTAAGTAGGGAATATAAAACTACCATGATGAATAGTAAATGGGATTAAGTTTTTATTTATGTATAAACAATTTTAATTCTTCGATACTTAGCCATGGTTTACGTCTATGTAACATTCTATGGCAATTGGAACAAACCATTATAATATCCTCAAGTCTAGTCTTTTCTCCTTCTTTTAGTTGAGATACAGGGATTGTATGATGTCCCTCGATATAATCTTTTCCTAATTCACCATATACTTTATGAAAGTCAAAACCGCAAATCTCACAGAAAAGCTTTCCATCATGCTGTTGTTTAAAACGTTCTTTTGCTAACCTAATTACTTTGCTATTACGTTCATAGGATAAATGAGTTCTAAGTATTTGTTTACCTTCAGAAAATTCCTCCTCAAGATCGATGAAATCCCAATCATTATTGTTATCGAAGTTTCGTAATCCCCAACATCCATTTCCTTTACCATTTACAGCATAAAATAAGTCCCGCTCCCCTTTATAAATATCGCATTCACTAGAATGATAATAGATGGTCTTTCTAATTTGTGCACCTATTGATTGTTCATGCTGATATTTACTTAGGTCTATTCTATTACGTTCCATAACTTTGGTTTTAATTTGACTTAGTGTTCCAGCTCCACCTAACTCCGTTAGTATTTCTATGATTTCATTTAACCAAGGGTTTTTATTTGTCATAGGTATTCCTCCGAGAAAACTATATTTATTGTTAGTCTATCTTTTTTAAAATTAGTATATCTAAATTTTTGCAATGGAAGCAATTGGTTTTATATAATTGTAGAAGGATTTACCAATGGATAATAGCGGGAGGATTCAAAAATGAATCAAAATACAATAAAGGAAATTCTTAAGTTTCGAGATGATAGAGACTGGAAGCAATTTCATAACTTGAAGGATTTGGCAATTTCTCTTTCTTTAGAGGCTAGCGAGTTATTGGAGAATTTTCAGTGGAAAAGTAGTGAAGATGCAATAGAACAAAATCTTGAAAACATTAAAGATGAACTAGCTGATGTATTAATTTATTCTATCCTATTGGCTGACCAAATGAATTTGGATATAGAAGAGGTAATTCAAAATAAATTAGAAAAAAACAAAAGGAAATATCCAGTTGAAAAATCATTTGGATCGAATAAAAAATATAACAAACTATAGAAAACTAAATAAAACAGAAGAGGTGTAAGTGTATGTACAACGTAATACTACAACCTACAGGGAATAAAGTAGCTAAATTTAATTTTCAATCCACAATGCGTAATGGCATTGAATTTGAGAAAATTAAGCCTTTCTTACAACAAGAGGATGCTGATAAGTTATCCGAAATTTATAAAGGGAATTTAATCCGTGTTTGGGGGATAACTCCAAGTCCACAGAAGATAAAACAATGGGAAAAGATTCAAAGAGGAGATATAACTCTCTTTTCAGCTAATAAGCAAATTTTTGCATCTGCTACCATTGCATATAAGGTACATAATTTAGAATTAGCAAAGCATCTGTGGGGAGAAACAGATAGTGGTGAAAGCTGGGAGTATATTTACTTCTTAGATGAAATAAAGCATCAAGCCATTAGTTTAAGTGTCTTTAATAGATTATTAGATTATGAAGAGGGAAATCTAATACAAGGTTTTAGAGTATTAGACCAAGAGAAAAGTAACATAATAATGAGTGCGTTTGATTTGTATAGTTCTTCTTATGCTCCAATCAGTACAAAGGAAGAAACAAAGAAAAACATTAAAGACATTATAGGTGACTTAGAACAAAGTGCCTCATTGGATAATGAGATAAAAGGCAAGGCGAGAAAAGAGCAAGGGATATTACGTGGATATCTGTTCAATGATAAGAAAACGTGTAACTGTGGAATTTGTGGGAAAGAGTATCCTATAGATTTACTTGTAGCTGCACATATTAAGAAAAGAGCATTTTGTAGCATGGCAGAAAGATTAGATATTGAAAATATAGCCATACCTATGTGTAAATTTGGTTGTGATGATTTATTTGAGAAAGGTTACATTACTGTCTTGAATGGAGAAGTTATTAGTTTGTTTAATACAGATAATTTATCAGAATCAGTAAGGGATTATATTGAGAATCTCCAAGGAAAAGAGTGCTTAACGTGGAATAAAGATAATGCTGAGTATTTTGAATGGCACCTAAATTACCATAAAAAATAAAAGTATTATATAGTCTTTTCTATTGAACAAAAGGCATCCGGATTGGGTGCTTTTTGTTTTGTTTTTTGGTAGTAGATAAGCAAGATATCAAAGGAGAAACGTATATATTTGATTAGAAATAAAATTGATAAAAATATCAAAAAACAATCAGGAAATGTACGTTATCTATTTACTTAAGTAAATAGATATGGTATAATAAATATAGAAAGAACGAAAGGGGGGAAACAAATTGGCAAAGTTAGCACTGATACTAGGAATGATACTTACAGCACTAACAATCATCGAAAAAATCCTAGTCATCCACGAAAAAGTAAAAAAGCTCAAAACCAAACGAAAACGCCCAGCCAGACGTAAACGAAAATGATTTTGAGCGGAAGAGAGAAGCGCACCTTCTCTCTTCTATACACATTATAACAACTTGCCAATTTGTAAACAATATGAAGAAAACAAGTAATTCATCGAACATCTTAATTATTTTCGTTACACTGTTATACTTTGCGTATTTTCGAGATTCAGTCGAAGCGAGTATTTTTAAAACTGTTTTGGATATCGTGTTAATCATTCTTTTAGTCCTTTATATAATAAATACGTCATTGAGACTCTATGGGATTTTTAAAGAAAAAAGAGGTGAATAAAGTGTACAAGTTTGAAGATAAAGAGCAACTGCTTTCTTTTTTACATGATGAGGTACTAACGACACCAGAGGTAATGGATGTTTTAGGGATTAGTAAAGCGAGAATTAGTAAAATGATTAAAGATGGTAAGCTTGTACCATTTAAGAAAATGGAACGAGTGAGTTTGTTTCTACGTGAAGATGTTGAAGAGAAGAAGAAAGAATTAGAAGCTTTGCGTATTAAGTATAGACCGTATGAGTCGAAATGAAAGGTGAATTTATGGCTTGTACAAAACTGACTGTTATATAGAAGACGAAAGCAAGAAAATGCTATGATGAAAACTTATTAATTTAAATTGAAGGTAAATAACCTTAGAAAAATCATGCTTTTTTTGGTAAAATAATGCTATTACTATATTAGAAAAAACAGATGTTGTTACATCGGGAGGATTAGCATGACATTTAAAAAGGTTTATTTTCATAGCTTTAGTATGTATAAACGTGATATTGAAAAAGGAGAAAAAGGAGCGGATACATTAAAAAAAACATATTTAGATAACGACGATATGAACTACTACTTTGATGATATCTTGAATACACATCTTAAAAATGGCTGTTTTAAGTTAGATAATCAGGATACATTGGAAATCTTAAAATATGATAAAAAATATATTTATGCTAGAATTGGAAGAATTAAGGATGGGTTGACAGTTCATCTAAGAGATAAAGAAACACTTGTAGCTACGTCGATTTCAAAAACGACTAATCAAGAACTAGAAATTTTTACTTATGTATTAATTGATAGAGAAACTTTTGTAGTAAGTTATATTAAAGAGATGGCAGCACCTACAATACAAAAGATTTGTAATATTATTGAGATTTTGTACGGAAGTTCGCAACATTTGTTTGCTGAAATTTCGAGCATTACAGTTGAAGACGCGTTGCCACTCTTGAAACGTAAAGATACAATTGGAACCATTTCGTATAAAATGACAGTTCCGTCTGATACTAAGATAAGTCTAGATACATTAGGGTTGTCTGAAAGTGATTTTGAGGCACTTAGTAATCAAAAATCTATTGACATTGAAGTGAAACTAGTTGCAAAACGAAATAAATCAGCTTTTGAAGATAATGGAAAGATGGGGGCGTTTCTTAGCAATTTAGTTAAAAGAGCTAAACGGGTTTCTGTTAAAGCTAAAAGTGAAGGTGAAAGAATGGAAACCTACAATATGGTTGATTCGGTACTTACAAAAAATACAAAGTTTGACTTTGATCGTCAGGTAGATGATATACACACGGAAATTTATAATAAACTAGTTTCAGTATACGAATTAAACAAGGCAGAGGTATTAGAGTATACAAGAAATGAGTGATGTGAATGCGTAAAAATTATTTGAAAAGAAATAAGTGGAATATACTCTTAGCAAGTATATATGTTTTAGCCTGTTATATTTTATGGATAAAAGGATTCATAAAAATAGAGGATGTTGACCGTGATTTTCATATTAATTTCTTAACAATTAATTCAGTATTTGCGGGGTTTTTGTTTACAGGTTTGGGGATTGTGGCTAGTATTGCCGATAAAGAAAGAATTCTTAAATTAGATAGGGCAGGTTACATGGATAATTATTATAATGCTATTTATATAGGATTAATATTTCATGTGGTTTCTATAGTAATTGCAAGCTTAAGTATTATAGTAAGTAAAATTAGTGATGTGGAGATGCTAGTGGCAATTGAACAATTTGCAATGTTTGGTGGTGTAATATTTTTTATTAAAGCAGTATGTAACATATTAAAAATAATTAATAAAATTAGAAAACCCATCTAAACTTTATGTATTGTAAATAAAAAATAGCCGTTCGTTATTGAACGGCTATTTTTTACTATATAAACTAATAAATAAAATACAAGAGAAGGTGAAGTATATTCAATTTCTTTTGTAAACTCTATCTTCCCTCAACACCTAAATGTTTTTTTAGTGCATCTTGTAATACTTGAGAGTAGTTTACGTTATTAGCTTTTCCCATTTTATCAAGCCAATGAGGAATGGTTAATGTTTTCTTTACTGCTTTATTTTCAATTTCACTACGGAATGGTGGCATCCATACTTCCATTAATCCAATAACTTGATTGTCTGTAGTTTGGATAGAAGCTGGATTAGATACAGGCGGAATAGTGCCTTTATTTTCTTCTATTTCATATAGATGAGTTGCTAACGTCTTTTTAGCCATTTCAAAAGCATTCTCATAGTTATTACCATTAGCATGACAATCTGCTAAGTCAGGAAATGTAACAGTAACCTGCTCATTAGAGAAATCAAAAATAGATGGGTAGATGTAGCGATCTTGGTAAGTACTCATTTGTTTTCCTCCTGCTAAATA
>Ga0268252_1001277_pt1 | contig 14649 bp, 8 predicted proteins | sample AgamicMgSfrz_FD_200244 | JGI IMG/M metagenome (GOLD analysis project Ga0268252, IMG submission 200244) | Agave microbial communities from Guanajuato, Mexico - Mg.Sf.rz (v2) (version 3) | ecosystem: Host-associated > Plants > Phyllosphere > Phylloplane/Leaf | place: Guanajuato, Mexico | collected... | reverse complement strand
ATTTCCCATAGCGTAAGCTAGTAAGATCCCTGAAAGATGATCAGGTTGATAGGTCAGAGATGGAAGCGTGGCGACATGTGGAGTTGACTGATACTAATAGATCGAGGACTTAACTAAAATGATTACTTATTTCTTTCTTTTTACTTCATAATCTAGTTTTCAGGGAATAATTTTTTTAAAAATTATACTTGAAAAAATCTCAAAAACATGTATAATAAAATATGTCTTGAGAAAAAGTCTGGTGGCGATAGCGAGAAGGTCACACCCGTTCCCATACCGAACACGGAAGTTAAGCTTCTCAGCGCCGATGGTAGTTGGGGGATCTCCCCCTGTGAGAGTAGGACGTCGCCAGGCATACCATATTATTCCGCAGTAGCTCAGTGGTAGAGCATTCGGCTGTTAACCGAACGGTCGTAGGTTCGAGTCCTACCTGCGGAGCCATATTGGAGAGCTGTCCGAGTGGCCGAAGGAGCACGATTGGAAATCGTGTAGGCGGGTAACCCTGTCTCAAGGGTTCAAATCCCTTGCTCTCCGCCATTATAACTTTTCAAATATGGCCCATTGGTCAAGCGGTTAAGACACCGCCCTTTCACGGCGGTAACACGGGTTCGAATCCCGTATGGGTCACCAATACATATATTATATTTATGGAGGATTAGCTCAGCTGGGAGAGCATCTGCCTTACAAGCAGAGGGTCGGCGGTTCGATCCCGTCATCCTCCACCATTAATATTATCGCGGGGTGGAGCAGTCTGGTAGCTCGTCGGGCTCATAACCCGAAGGTCGCAGGTTCAAATCCTGTCCCCGCAATCTGGTCCGGTAGTTCAGTTGGTTAGAATGCCTGCCTGTCACGCAGGAGGTCGCGGGTTCGAGTCCCGTCCGGACCGCCATTTTTTAAAAAAATAAATAGCATTAAGTAATGGCTCAGTAGCTCAGTCGGTAGAGCAAAGGACTGAAAATCCTTGTGTCGGCGGTTCGATTCCGTCCTGAGCCACCTTTTATGTCGGAGGGGTAGCGAAGTGGCTAAACGCGGCGGACTGTAAATCCGCTCCTTCGGGTTCGGCGGTTCGAATCCGTCCCCCTCCACCATTCAATACAGGGGTATAGTTTAAAGGTAGAACGAAGGTCTCCAAAACCTTTGGTGTGGGTTCAATTCCTACTACCCCTGCCAATTTTTATTAAATATTATGGCGGATATGGCGAAGTGGTTAACGCATCGGATTGTGGCTCCGACACTCGTGGGTTCGATTCCCATTATTCGCCCCATTTTTTTGACACTTTTTTTATTTTATTGCATATAAATAGTATTGGGCTATAGCCAAGCGGTAAGGCAACGGACTTTGACTCCGTCACTCGTTGGTTCGAATCCAGCTAGCCCAGCCATTTGCGGAAGTAGTTCAGTGGTAGAACACCACCTTGCCAAGGTGGGGGTCGCGGGTTCGAATCCCGTCTTCCGCTCCAATATATTATGGCGGCATAGCCAAGTGGTAAGGCAGAGGTCTGCAAAACCTTTACCACCGGTTCGAATCCGGTTGCCGCCTCCATAATGCTTATTAAGTTTCCTAATTATATTACGCCGGGGTGGCGGAACTGGCAGACGCACAGGACTTAAAATCCTGCGGTAGGTGACTACCGTACCGGTTCGATTCCGGTCCTCGGCATTACCCAAAAACTTATAAGCGCGCCGGTGTGGCGGAATTGGCAGACGCGCACGACTCAAAATCGTGTTCCTTCTGGAGTGTCGGTTCGACCCCGACCACCGGTATCGAAATAGGCGTGATAAAGCCTATAGGATCAAGAGATCTCACAAATTGGAGATCTCTTTTTTGCGCACCCCGAATACGATTAGTATGGCAAAAATCGTGTTCATAGTGGGTGTGATATGATAAGAAAAAAGTGAGAATGAGAACAAGCAGGTTCAACTCTTTTGGCGAATTTGTTCAATAAGAGAAGAGCCAACATAATTAATTATCATCTAAGGGTTTAAAACTGCTATCTCTCTCAAATCTTGATGCAGCAGAAATATTTCTCTCATCCAACAATTTTTTTGAACAAATGCCAATTTCTCTAAAGTTCCTTTGGGCTTCTTTTAAGGATTCTTCATTTGCTCCACCAGCAAAATCTGGTTCAAGAGTTTGCAATCCATCATCTTCCCACCTACATACAACACATATCTCCCATGAGTTAAGTTCTGTCAAAGTTTTATATCCGCAACAAGGACATGTATATAGCTCCGCTTTCATATTTCACCTCATCGTCATTATTTCTTTAAACATTATGCTGAATTATGCAATATTATTGATTAAATAGTTTAAGGACCTTAAAGTTATGTAAAACACATCTACAATCTCCTTAAATTTCTTATTAAACTAACCTTCCCTTTAGTAACGTTAATAAAGGAACTTCTCAACCATTTGTAATATATCTTACTCTTCAAGAATATGAGGATTTTCAACAAATAAGCCTAATACGTATCCACAATTTGAGCAGTAGTAGGAAGATATTGATGACGAATGACTTCTTGGATTATTGTTAGAAAACATATGGACTACTGTGTTAGCTGACCGAATAATCCCTTTTGTTATTTGATTGCTATTGCATTTAGGACAATCTTTCTCTTCTATCTCTCAGTCACTCCTGTTTATGAATATATCATTTATATATATCTACGTGTTACAGGGGATTTGGTTTCAAAGTCATAGAGAGATAGCATTAGGGGACTTAGAGAATGTCTTCTTAATTCTCATCATGATAGTTAACTAGGAGCCTATTATACCTAATTTACTTGTATCTATTAATACAAAAGCTGATAAACTTTGCTTTTAGTGCTGTCTTTTTTGCAAACCTCCACTTGCTACCTAAAAATAAGCTCTTTCATTCTTTTCATTTATCTTTCACACCAAACTTAGTATAGTAGATATATATTATCCAATAGATAAACACAAAAAGCCCTGGAGGATGAGAAAAATCAAAAACGAACCATTATATCAGCAGATTCAAAATAAGATAATAGAGCGAATAAAAGAAGGAAAATGGAGAGTAGGAGACAGGGTACCCTCTGAAAAAGAATTGATGGATGAATTCCATGTTAGCCAGATTACTACTAAGAATGCATTAGCTGGCTTAGCTGATAAAGGAATTGTGGAGCGGATTAAGGGAAAAGGGACTTTTGTTATTGAAAGTAGTTTAATAGGTTCAACGGCGCAGAATCAAACTTCAAGAGGGTTGATTGGGTTAATTATTCCAACGATGAAGACGAAGGTGGAACAGGATTTTGTCAATTTCCTTGAAAAATATGTGACGGAGCAAGGGTATAACTTAGTAATAAAGATTTCTAGAGAATCACAGATAAAAGAAGCAGAAGCTATTGAGACGTTTCGTGTTATAGGTGTGGACGGAATTATTATTTTTCCTGCTGAAAAGGAAATGTATAATGAAGCTGTTCTTCGGCTCACGCTAGACAAGTTTCCGCTTGTATTGATTGATCGATATATGAAGAATATTTCTACATATAGTGTAAGTTCCGAAAATACGCAAGGAGCGTTTGAGGCCGTTTCTTATCTGTTGAATAAAGGGCATGAACAGATTGCGCTTATCTCTCCATTAATAACAAACACGGTGACGGAGGAACGGGCAAAAGGATTTGAACAAGCTTTTTTAAGAAAAGACATTACAATCTATAAAAATCTTTGGTTAACGTTACCATTTGATAAAATATCCGTTCATGAAACGCCTGCGATGATTAAACAATTTTTAATGGAATATCCTCAGTTGGCTTGCCTGTTTACGATGAATGCGGAGTTGGCACAGTATGCTCATCGTGCAATTGTAGAAGTCCAAAAAGAGTCTTTACGTCCAATAGAGTTAGTCACATTTGATTCCCCTGGAATAGAGGGTATCACCTTTGTGCAACAAGATATCCAGCAATCTAGCAAGGATACGGTAAATTTATTAATGCAGCAAATTGCTGGCGAATACGATCCAAAACGAATGTTTATCCCAGTAAATGTAGTGATTGCCGAAGAAAATAGAAAGTAAGAATGCTACCTCTCGTTGGTGGCTATTTTTTTTGCTTTATAATTGTCTTCTCCTAACTTTTCGACTATGTATACTTGCTATATCTATAAATAGGACTTTTATAATTAAAAAAATATAAAAGATAAAATATATACTAAATTAGTATAAGCGACTTAATAAGGCCGAACAACTATGTGGAAAAACTTTACGAAGAGGGATTTATCTTAAAAATGCTAGTGGAAGTATTTCTTTGCATTAGTTCCTATCCTTAGATAATGTAACATTTGCATACAGTAACTTATTTGGGGAACTGTGACCAAGGTTACTTAAAGTTCATGAAAATTTGACATTTTTTTCTAGAATAAAGGGTATTTTATCCATTTTTTATGTTAGCATATAAATATAGTACAAAATGGAGGTGTTAATAATGAGAGCTGTTGACCACGAATACCGCTAATTAAAAGGCCTCTAGGTACCTATTAGGAGCCTAGAGGTTTACTATTTTTATATTTTTGGAGGGATCAATTATGAGCAGAAGATTAAATATAGTAGCATTAGAAATATTAGAAGGGTGCAATCTATTCTGTGACTTCTGTGTTAGAAATGCTATGCATAGTTTAACGAATAAAATTAAGATTGAAAATCTTGAAAAACTTATAATGATGTTAGATGAGTTTCCGGAAAAACCAGAAATAGCAATTACGGGTGGTGAACCATTTTTACAACAAAATCTATATGAAATATTGAATAAAGTAATTGAGTACGGATTTAGATTCTCTATTACAACCAATGCCACAATAATAAATAAAGATGTTATTTCATTGTTAAAAAGCACTAAATTGTTTAAACATTTTATTATTTCAATAGATAGCTCAATACCTGAAACACATGACAGTATCAGAGGACCAAAAGCTTTTTTTCGTTCTATGCGTTTTATAGAGTACATTAAAGAAAGAAAAATCCCATTTGCAATAAACATGACAGTCAGTGATAAAAATTATTTAGATGTTTCAAATACTATTCAATTTGCAAAAGAAATTGGAGCAAAAGACATTTCTGTTGCTACAGTTAAACCAAATGGACGTGGTGAAGCAACTTTCAATAAAGAACAATTAGATGTAATTGCCATGCAGATTCTTGAAAATAAATATACTATTAGTGATTCTTTTAAATTGTGGGCAACAGATGTGACATTTTTCCTTTACGACATGGATGAGTATAGAGATGATATTAGGAATGGAGAATTTGGTAGTTGCAGTTTTGGACGTGGAACTCTTCATGTAAGAGCAAACGGGGATATATTAGGGTGTACAGCTTGCGAAGATATGGTATTAGGAAATGCTTTTGAAAGTGACGAGCGTACTTATTTATTAAATATTTGGAACGAGCATCGATTATTAGCAGATGTGAGATCGAAAAAACTTCTTAAGGGAACATGTAAAAGTTGTGAATTTGTAAAATTCTGTGGTGGATGTAGATGCAGAGCATACGGTGTCAGTGGGGACTTATTTGCAGCAGATCCATATTGTCCTATTGTGATGGAAAAAGAAAAAGAGAGTATAATTCAATGAAAAGGATGTTGACTTTCACCATCCCTATTTGGGTATCAATGATGGTAAATTCATTATTAGGCATAACAGATTTCTTTTTTTTATCAGCAATTTCTGCAAACTATATATCTATTGTAGGTTTAGCGTATGTGCCTTATAATTTGCTGAATTCTGTAATAGTTGGGTTGGGCATAGAATCTAATAGAACCAAGGCGAAAAATGAAAATTTAAATTTTTGGTATATCCTTGCTTTTGCGGTAGCTAGTTCATCGATATTAGCTATTATAGCTTTTTCCTTTTCAGATTATTTGTTGTTTTTCTCCAAAGATTCGCTTTATTTTAATGAGATAAAAATGTATTTTAGTATATTGGTCTTTTCTTCCATACCAACATCGGTTTTATTTGTGTGTACTGGAATTTTAAGAGGAAAAGGTATTCCTAAAAAAACACTATATTTTAGTATGACATGTGTTATTTTAAATTTTATATTTGACTATATTTTTATAAACTATGTTTTTGGGGATAATCCTCTAAAAGCATGTGCAATAGCAACCATTGTGGCTGATTTTCTAGTTGCCATTGTTTATGTTATTTATTTAGTTATTAAGAATTACACTGATTTTAATAAGATGGATATCTATAAGTTTATCAAGAATTCCTTTACAATCTCTCTTGAAAAGATTTTCTCTAGTTCTACTTTACAAGTTGTATCGAGTTTTTTCCTAGCAAAAATAGATATAGCTTATGCAGCAATTTATTTTGGTTTAGAACGCTTACTTCAACCTGTTCAGCTTTATTCACATGGTTATTTTGAATGGATTATTTATTCCAGGTCTAAAAATATAAAAAATATAAAAAGTATTTATTATTATTATTTTGGAGTGATATCGTTAGTTGCCATTTTTTCTTCTTTCTATTTAAAAATGGACCACATAGCGAAAATTTATACTTTAATACACATCTTTTATGTTTTTTTATTTTTTGTACAAAGAGCTACGGTAGCTACTTATTTTGCTTTAGAAAAGGGGAAAATAGTGAACTATGCATCTTTATCGAAAAATGCTTTATTTATTTCTTCACTTTTCCTATTATTACTAACTAAAAACCTATCACTTCTTTCATTTGGAGTAACTAATTTAATTTTCCTAACTTGTGAAAGTGCGATACTTCAACTAATATTATGGAAAAAATTCGACGGGAAATGTAAAACCATCTCTTTATAAATAAAGTTGTTTTTTTAACCTAGTATGGGGAGATTAGTGCAATCTGTTTTATATGCTTTATTAATCAGATAAGAAATCTGACTAGATTAAAAAGTAGACAAGATTATTAATGGAGAACCGATGAATGCAGAGTTGTCACAATATGCACATCGTGCTATTTTAGAAGTCCAAAAAGAGTCCTTACGTCAGATAGAATTAGTTACTTTTGATTCGCCTAAATTAGTAGGTATCACTTTTGTTCAACAAGATATCAAGCAATCCAGCAAGGATACGGTAAATTTATTAATGCAGCAAATTGTTGGCGAATACAATCCAAACCGAATGTTTATCCCAGTAAATGTAGTGATTGCGAGAGAAAATAAAAAGTAAGAATGCTACCTCTCGTTGGTGGCTATTTTTTTGTTCTGAAAATTTTCCTCATACTGCCTCTTCCCTTCTGAATAATTTCCTTTTTCTTCTAATAATTAGGACTTTTCAATCAAAAAAGTATAAAAGGTATATTATATACTAAGTTTAGTATATGTTTGCAAATTAGGATGATATAAGATATTTGTAAGCGTTTTAATAATAAGCGGTTTAGAAGATTTTTTTTAGATTAAGATTAATAGATTAACATGCCTTTAAAAGCATACTGTAAAACCAACTAAATCCGCCCCACTGCAACGTAATAATTTAACGTTTATAAATCACAAGGAGTGTTTAAGAAAGCAGCACAGAGCTTTTTTACTAGAATACTGGTATTCAGGGTATACAAATCAAGTTATGGCTGATCTGGTATACCCTTTTTATATAGATGGCTGTTCAACAAATATGAGGAGGGGATTATCCTGAAAAAGTTAGTAAAAATCTTACTGTGTGTTAGTTTATGGCTTTCTTTACCGTATGCAGCATTCGCATATAGTAACCCAATGGATTTACCAGAATCTTGGACATGGGATAGTGGGGAGTATTATGGGGAAGGGGACCCGTATATTCTAAAGTACAATGGTATTTATTATCTTTATGTTAGTACAGTAGATGATAAAAGTGGTGTTAAAGCGTGGACATCTGAAGATTTAGTGAATTGGACATATGCTGGTCTTATTACAGAAGAACCTACTACGAAGGCTGCCTATGCACCAGAAGTCGTTTACTGGAATGGCGATTTCTATATGTATACATCTCCAGGTGGCAATGGGCATTATGTCTATAAAAGTTCAAGTCCTCTAGGTCCTTTTAAAAAGCAAACAGATAACCTTGGGATGGGAATTGATGGACATGTTTTTATTGATGATGATGGCAAATGGTATTTTTATAGTACTGGAGCAAACAGAATAGATGCTCGCACTATGCCATCGCCAACTGAATTTGGAAAAGCAACAGATACTGGTGCTAAGATGAATGGCTGGACTGAAGGGGCAACGGTACTGAAAAGACAAGGCAAATACTATATGACTTATACAGGAAACCATATTTGGAATAAAGCATACCGTATTGACTATGGAGTAAGTGATTCTCCTGATGTTGGTTTTACAACAAATAAAGATCAAAATCCTCTCTTATTAAATACAGAAGGGGAAAATGTAGGATTAGGGCATAACACCGTTGTACGAGGACCAGACCTTGATTCCGACTATATCGTGTATCATAGTCATGCAAACCCTGGGCGTAATATAAACTTCGACCGAATAGCATGGAATGGGGATAAAATGCTAGTGTTGGGGCCAACAACCTCTGAGCAATCAGATCCTGCTTTACCGGATTTTAGTGATCGATTTAATCGAAAAGACATCGGAAAGAATTGGAAAAATGTAAATGGAGGGAAATGGGGAATAACCAACAGCAGCCCTAATTGGCTTGAACAGAAGACTTTAGGCAAAAAGACATGGTATAGACAAGTGAGTAAGGCATCTACAGAGAAGGAGTATACAGTAGAATTCAATATGAAAATGGTAGAAAAGGGGAAAAGCGAAAATCCGCGAATTGGTGTGGTTTTCTCTTATAAAGATGAAAAAAATTATGGGACTGCTGTCTTAAGTCCAGAGCATAATCGACTGGAAACAAATTTTGTTGTTAATGGTGTTGAACAAGGCTGGGAGTACGCAAATCTACCAGAAGGATATGATTACAAAAACTTACATCAAATTAGAGTAGAAAAGTCAGAAGCAACGTTTAGAATCTTCGTCGATGGCATGCAAAAGCAAACACGTGAAGTTCGGAATATTGGTGCTGGTAGCATCGGTTACACTACATCAGATGTACACGGAGCATTTGGCTATACAGCATATAGTAATAAGGTAGATGGAAGTAATATCTTTGATGCATACAAGCCTTTACCAGGGAAAATTGAGGCTGTTCATTACAATACCGGTGGGGAAGGTGTTGGGTATCATGATAAAACTAGAAAAAAAGAGGTTAATCCTTATCGCCAAGACAAGGTAGATATTGCTGAGCAATCAGATGGTAGTTATTATATTGAATCCAATGAAAAAGGGGAATGGCTGAAATACAATGTAAATATTGCAAAAGAAGGCTTATATAATCTAGATTTACGAGTCGGAGCATCTTCCAAAGATGCTAAGGTAAGAATCTTGTTAGATGGAAAGACGGATATAACTGGGGATGTAAATATTCCGCAGTCAACTGATTGGAGAACCTTCTCTATCGAAAAGCTTAAATTACCAAAAGGAAAGCATACACTTACCATTGAAGTGAAAAAAGGTTCGTTTGATTTTGCAAGCTTTAAAGTACAAGGGTATAAAGCAGTTGACAGCTTTTCTGACGACTTTAATGATGGAGATGCAGACGGATGGGACGAAGTGGAGGGTACATGGAAAGTAGGTCCTTTTGAAGAGGTTAATATTGATTTTGATGAATATAAACAGGTTCCTGGAGTAATAAATGCAGCTTATTACAATACTGGTGGTGAAGGGGTCGCCTATCATGATACGACGACCGAAAACATTGGGGGAGTATTCAGAAGAGATTCGGTAGATATCCGAACCAATCCAGAAGGCGGCGGATATGCTGTTGGGTGGAATCAGACTGGTGAATGGCTTAAGTATAATGTAAATGTTCAAGAAGCTGGCGAATATAATCTTAAGCTCCATATGGCGACAACTTTCACAACTGCAAAGGCACGCCTCTGGTTAGATGATGAAATAGATTTGACCGGCGTATTTGATGTTCCGGCTACTGGTGGTTGGAATAATTGGACACCAGTAATTAAAAATGGAATTACTTTGCCTGAGGGAAATCATACGTTGAAATTAGAATTTGTAGAAGGGGAATTCGATTTTACTAAAATGGAATTCACATCATTTGATATTCATCAACCATTACCAGGGCTTATTGAAGCGGAAGACTATAATGTTGGTGGTCAAAATGTAGCTTATTATGATAGCACAGAAGGCAACACTGGGGAACAATACCGTAACGATGATGTCGACATTCGCAAAATATCCGAAGGGGATTATGCAGTTAGCTGGATTCAAACTGGAGAATGGTTAAAGTATGATGTAAATATTTTAGAAGAGGGAAGCTATGGACTTGATTTACTCGTATCATCTGTAAGTGATGGAGCGAAAGTGAAGGTTCTATTAGATGACGAGATAGATTTAACTGGGGAAATTGATTTGCCGAAAACAGGCAGCATGGATACTTGGAAGAATGTATCCTTACCAGATATACCCTTACCAGCAGGTAAACATACGTTAAAAGTGGTTGCTGTAGAGGGTGGCTTTGATCTTTCGAAGTTTATGTTCCAGCAATTTGATAAGTATAAGCAGCTTCCAGGTAAAATAATGGCGGCAGATTATATTACCGGTGGAGAAGGTGTAGCGTATCACGATAACACAATTGAGAATATTGGTGGAGAGTATCGACAAGATGCAGTAGATATTCGTGTTAACCCTGAAGGTGGTTACAATGTTGGTTGGAACCAAGCAGGAGAATGGTTAAAGTATAATGTCGATATCGCAGAAGCCGGTACCTATGATTTAGCAATAAGAGTAGCGACAACGTTTAAAGATAGTCAAATCCGATTATGGCTTGATGATTCGCTTGATTTAACAGGTGTTATTGACGTACCTAGTACAGGCGACTGGAATAATTGGGAAAATGTTATTAAAGAAAATGTTTCCTTACCAGCCGGACAGCATACCATTAAAGTGGAAATAGTAAAAGGCGAATTTGATTTTTATCAATTTGAATTCTTAGAGGAAATAGAAGGAACGGAGCCAGAAATAATTGGTGAGTACAATGCAAGTAGTGCTACATTTGCAAAATCAGTTATCGGTGAAAAAGAGTGGAAAGACTATATCGTGGAAGCGGATGTTAAAGTTGCTGAAGGAGCTGGAGATGGAGGAGTTATTTTTAGAGTAAACAATCCAGCAAATGGAATCGAGCTTAGCCAAAATAATGCTGATTTTATGCAAGGATATGTTGCTTATATAAATGAAGAAGGAGTCCACCTTGGAAAGCAAAATTATAATTGGGAGTATCTTGATGGTGCCTCTATCAAAGAACCTTCATCTACTTGGCATCATATGAAGATTGAAGTGAGTGGAACAACGATTAAAGTATTTGTGGATGATATGAAAACACCAAAAATTAATTATACGGACAAGAGTAGTACTGCCTTTACACAGGGAAAAGTAGGGGTAAGGTCCAATTATAATAATACGAAGTTTGATAATTTCTCTGTTAGACCAACCAAAGCCGATCACACGTCTATTCAAGCATTATTGGATAAGTATAAGGACTCAGGGGAACTAAAGCAGAGTCTTTATAAAAGTTTAAGCAATAAACTGAAGCAATCGAAACAACATCTAGACAAAGGGAGAGAAGACCAAGCAGCCAAATTTCTCCGTGATATGATCAAGCTGATTAATAACGACAAAAATAAGGAATTACCTGCTGATAAAAAAGAAATCTTGAAGGCAGATTTAGAAAAATTGATCGAACAATTGTGATAAAGGATGTTGGTGTCAGGTATCGTAAAAAGACAGTTGTCTTTTTATGGTGCCTGATACTATTTTAAAATCACTTTATAATATAGTCCATCTTGTTTTACAATTGACCCAAGGCTGTACTTTTATATGAACAACCACTTCCAATTAATAAATCAGCAATTGGAAAGGTGAAAAAAGGAAGAAACCACTATTGCAGCTATCTTATAGCTGGACTAATAATAAAGGAGACTCATCCATGAATTACGATAAAAAAATAATACTTAAAGAGGTTCAATTACCATATACATTTAACGATGTTGAACCTGTATACCTAACTGAAGCAACGATGGAACAAAGAGCGAAAAAAGTACTGGACCTAATGAAAGAAGATAATTTCGATTCTCTAGTCATTTATGCTGATAAAGAACATGGAAGTAATTTTGAATACTTAACTGGTTTTATTCCTAGATTTGAAGAAGGGCTGTTCGTACTAAAGAAAACAGGACAAGCATCTTTTATTCTCGGCAATGAAAACTTAAAAATGTCAAAATATGCACGCCTTCAAGGAGAACTTTATCACTATCCACTATTTTCATTACCAAATCAACCTATGGAAAATGAGAAGAGTCTGGATTCCATCTTATGTGAAATAGATTTTTCAAATGATAAAAAAATTGGGCTTATTGGCTGGAAAATGTTTACCTCTACTCAATATGATAATTCAGCAATATTTGATATCCCTCATTTTATTGTTGAGGCTGTTCGTAACATATGTACTATCGAAGCAGAAATTGTAAATGCAGCTTATTTATTTATTGGTGGCGGTAAGGGTGCACGAACGATTAATAATGCGAACGAGATTGCTCACTATGAGTACGGAGCCAACCTGTCTTCAACTAGTATGCTTAAAGCTATGAACGCTGTTGAAATCGGTGTGAAAGAAAGCTATCTTGGTAATTTGCTAAATGCTGAAGGTCAGACAAATAATGTAGTTACAATTGCTGCAACTGGTGTAAGATTTGAAAAGGCAAATCTATATCCCACTAGTAAGCAACTAAAATTAGGAGATACTCTTTCTCTTACTACCGGTTACAAAGGAGGATTATCCAGTCGAGCTGGATTCGTGGTTGAAAGTGCGGAACAACTGCCTGATAATCAACGTGATTATCTTGAGAAGGTAGCAATTCCTTACTTTAAGACGGTGGTTTTTTGGCTAGAGAATATTCGCATTGGAATGTACGGTGGCGAGTTTTACAAAATGATTGAGGAAGTATATCCAAAAGAAGAGTATCATTGGCATTTGAATCCTGGGCATCTTGTTGCAGATGAAGAATGGATGTCCTCGCCAATTTATCCAAGTTCAAAAGAGACTCTAAAAAGCGGGATGGTGTTTCAAATAGATATAATCCCATCTATAACTGGTTACGGGGGAGTAAGTGCAGAAGAGTGTATAGCGTTGGCAGATGAGGAGCTTAGAAACCAGATTAATAATGAATATCCACATTTATGGGGGCGAATCGAAAAGCGAAGATATTATATACAGCATGAGTTAGGAATTAATCTACCGGAACACGTTATCCCACTTTCCAATTTGGTGGCTTATCTTCGACCGTTCTTTTTAAATAAATCAGCTACATTAACATGTGATAAATAGTAAACAATGATGAACAATATATTAATAGTAGATAATTTAAGGAATGATAAATTATGTTACTTTTAAAAAAGTAAAAGAAAAAGTGCCTTTTCTTCGCGAGCGAGGGATATGCCTTGGGAGATAAAGAAGACTGAATGAGCTTCTAAATGTTTCTTTTATCAATTATTAGTAAATACATATTAAACTATCGGGTGTTTTTCTTAAATGAGGAAGCACCTTTCTTATGTTGCTATAGGGCAGGGTGCCAGTAATAATAGAAAAATTTTGCTTATGGAAGAAAAAAGGCAAGTTAGAATCAGTGTTATTTATTATACGATATAAATAAAAATATATGGAGGTATAGTTATGTGGATAATATTTGGGGTTATTGCAATAATAACAACTTTTATTAATCTTTATATGTATAAAGCAGGAAAGGATTATAAGCTTGCTATGGCGATGGGATTATCATTTACAGCTTTAACTCTTTGTGCAGAATACAGTCTTGTATCGTCGTGGGTAGAAGTGGAAGATTGGGCAGCTTTAATGGATGTAGTACCTGGTATGGAAAGAGCATTATGGTTTTTGACAATTGTTTCTATCTTACTAAATATAGCACCTATACTTTTAGAACTAAAAGATAAGAAATAGAAATTAGGCAATGCAATTAAGAAAAAAATAAAGAGAATGAGACATAACTAAATAGATATGCTGTAAAGACGAACAATTTCTAATCTAGCTAGTAAATAGCGGCTGCTTTCGCATGCTTTTTACAAGAGGAAACATAATTATTGGGGGAAACAGAGCAGCCGGAATACACGAATGCTCCTGTGGGATTAGCGAGACAGTCTGAGACCCCGGAGGCTCAGCGCGAGCCCCACGGAAAGCGAAGTGTATTCCGGCTGCGGGGAATTGCACTAAACTTCATGGAAACATCCTTTAAAAAACAAATAAAAAAACCAAACATACGGAACTTTCATTAGCATCTTCGTATCATTGTTCGGATTTATCCTTGGCTGGAATACTTATGTCTCAGTCTCTGTCTTTTTGGAAAACAAGGTAGACACGTGCAAAACGCACGAATTTGTAAAACAATGCAATGAAATTAACGAGTGTGATCGTTGCATAGGATTCGGAGTTAAATAACAAAAAAATTCTCCAATATTAATACAGTATTCTTTGTAAGAAAAATAACTCAAATCTGAAAGCTCCAAGGAGTGATTCCTTGGAGCTTTATTAGTAACTTATGTTTGGTTTGGGACTTTGATCGATTTGATCATCTGTCGTATTGATCCG